>Ga0233425_10001311_pt1 | contig 57017 bp, 56 predicted proteins | sample Watercolumn_Towu_2_FD_181712 | JGI IMG/M metagenome (GOLD analysis project Ga0233425, IMG submission 181712) | Freshwater microbial communities from Lake Towuti, South Sulawesi, Indonesia - Watercolumn_Towuti2014_140_MG | ecosystem: Environmental > Aquatic > Freshwater > Lake | place... | reverse complement strand
GGCCACCGCGTCCAGCGGCGTGGTACGCGCCAGCAGCAGCATGCGCGTGGCCACCTGCGCCGTGGAAATCCAGATCTTGCGTCCGTCCACACGGTACGCACTACCATCGGCGGTGCGCACCGCCTGGGTCTTCAGGTGCGTGGTATCGAGTCCCGCATCGGGCTCGGTCACCGCGAAGCACGCCTTGTCCCGCCCTTCGATCAACGGCGGCAGCGCGGCCTGCTGCTGGGCCTCCGTGCCGAACACCACCACCGGATTCAGCCCGAATACGTTCATGTGGATGGCCGACGCGCCCGAGAAGCCCGCCCCCGATGCCGACACGGTCTGCATGATCAGCGCCGCTTCGGTGATGCCCAGGCCGGCACCGCCAAATCGTTCCGGCATGGCGATGCCCAGCCATCCCGCGCCGGCCATCGCCTGATGGAACGCTTCGGGAAAGCGGTGCGCGCCATCGAGTTCGGACCAGTATTCGGGCCCGAAATCGGCGCAAAGCTGCGTGACGGCGTCCACGATCGCGTTCTGCTCGGGCGTCCTTTCAAAATTCATCTGACGATTCCTTTGGTTTTTTCCGCCGAATATTCTTCGCCGCGTTTTTTCCGCTGGTCACTCTGGCTGGATGCCAGCGTCCTTGACCAGCTTGTTCCACTTGACCAGTTCGCTGCCGACAAAGCCCGCAAACTGCTGCGGCGTTTGCCCGAACGCCTCGAAGCCCAGCGCTTCGAATTTCGGCGCGACTTCCTTGCTTGACGCGATCTTCGACAGTTCCCGATTGAGCCGCTCGACGATCGGCTGCGGCGTGCGGGCCGGTGCGAATACGCCGTTCCACGACGTGATGTCGAATCCCTTGAGCTCGGGCGTGTCGGCAATCGGCGGCAGATCGGGCAGCAGGCGGCTGCGCTGCGCGGTGGTCACGGCCAGCGCGCGCATCTTGCCGGCCTTGACGTTGGCCGCGCCGGCGGCCACGTCGACGAACATCATCGGCACCTGGCCCGCAATCACGTCGGTCATGGCGGGCGGCGTGCTCTTGTAGGGCACGTGCAGCAGATCGATCTTGGCCATCCGGCCCAGCGTGGCGCCGGACACGATGCCGGTGCTGTTGCCGCTGGCATAGGACATGCCCGGATGCGCCCTGGCATAGGCGATCAGTTCGCCAACGGTTTTCACCGGCAGCTTGGGATTGATGACCAGCATGAACGGCAGGTTGCCCATGCGCGCCACCGGCGTGAAATCCTTGATCGGGTCATAGGGCAGCTTCTTCATCAACGATGGATTGGCCGAGTGCGTGGTGTTGGTCGTCATGAACAGCGTGTAGCCGTCCGGCGCGGCCTGCGCCACCAATTCCGCGGCAATCGCCCCGTTGGCGCCGGGACGGTTGTCCACCACGACGTTCTGGCCCAGCGCATCGCCCAGTTCCTTCGCGGTGATGCGCGCGACCGCATCGGTGCCGCTGCCCGCCGCGAACGGCACCACCAGCCGTATCGGCCGGCTGGGATAGTTGTCGGCCGCCAGGGCGGCCATCGGCAAGGCCATGGGCAGCGCCAGCATGGCGGCGACGAGCGTGCGCCGCACGCGGAAATTCGGCATGAATGGTCTCCTCGGTATTGTTATGGCGGCTGCGGACAGCCGGGGCGCAACGGTCAGTCCGGACGAATCACGCGGTCCGGCGATTCCTCGTACGGCGGGGCGTAGATCACCAGCAGCTTGACCGGTTCATCGCTGATCACCGTGAACACATGCATGGCGTCGGCCGGAAAGAAACAGCAATCGCCGGGCCCCAACTCCTGCGCCTGCCCGTTGACCTCGGCGCGCGCGCGCCCTTCCAGCACATAGCAGACCTGTTCGATGCCGGGATGCGCATGCGGCAGCGCGCCCTTGCCGCGCTCGATGGTGCCGTGGATGACTTCGAGCTGGGTCGCGCCAACGTTTTCGCGGCCGATGATGCGGCGGTTCAATGTGCCGACGTGATTGGCCGGGTGATATCCGGCCACCTCTTCAGTGCGCACGAAGTAGGAAGAAGCCGGCTGCGCGGCGGCTGGCGATGCGGTCATGGGTGAGCTGTCTCCAACGTCGATGCCTGACCGGGCGGCCGGCATCTGTTTTCATGTCTGTGAAACAGATTTTATGCTCATGAAAATATACGTCAACTAGGGGTTGCTACGGGGTCGGCGCGCTTTCACAACAAACGGACTCTGCGGCGGGCTCACCGGATCCCGCCGGCGGCGCCGCGCATATACCCGCGCCGCATATGCGCATGACAATTTGCAGCTTCGTTCGCATCGTTGCCGTCCCTACAATGGGCCGGCCTGGCGCGCGTCACAAGCGCGCATCTTTGAGGCGCAATCGAACACAAAGAAACGGGAGGAATCGATGCAAATGGGCAAAGGCATTCGGATGCTTGTGGCGCTATGGCTGGCATGCAGCGTCACGCAGGCGGCAAGCGCGGCGGATCCGGACAAGAAGGAAATCCGCTTCGGCGCGACGGCGGGTCCCTATGCGGACCAGATCCGCTATGGCATCAAGCCCATTCTGGAAGCGCGCGGCTACAAGGTGACGATCGTCGAGTTCAGCGACTATGTGCAGCCAAACCTGGCGCTGGCCGACGGCGCGATCGACGCCAACGCCTTCCAACACGCGGTGTACCTGAAGAAATTCTCGGAGGACCGCAAGCTGCAACTTTCCGAAGTGGTGCAGGTGCCGACTGCGCCGATCGGCATCTATAGCCGCAAGCACAAGACGCTCGGCGAAGTAAAAGCCGGCGCGACGGTATCGCTGCCCAACGATCCGACCAACCTCGCCCGCGCCATCGCCATCCTGCAGCAGATTGGCTGGGTCACGCTCAAGCCAGGCACCGATGCTGTGCGCGCATCCGAGCGCGATATCGACGGCAACCCGCACCGGCTGAAGCTCGTGCAGCTCGAAGCCGCGCAGTTGCCGCGCTCGCTTGACGATGTCGACTATGCCTTCGTCAACGGCAATTTCGCACTGGCGTCCGGGCTCAAGCTGACGTCGGCACTGGCGCTGGAAACGATCCCCGACTACTACATGAATCTGGTAGCCGTGAAAACGGCGGACCTGAACAAGCCTTTCGTGGCGGAGATTCGCGACGCCTACCGCTCGGCCGCCTTCAAGTCGGTGACGCAACAGCGCTTTGCCGGGTTCAATCCGCCCGCCTATCAGCGCTGATGCTGTCCAGTGTGCAACCGGCTTAGGGAGCCGGCTGTGGGCGCCGCTCGGCCAGTTCTTCGAGCATCTCGGCGGGCGGCGCGAAGAACAGGCATCCGGTGACAGCGGTGCTGTAGTCGAGCAGGCGGTCGTAGTTGCCGGGCGGCCGGCCGACGAACATGTTCTCCAGCATCTGCTCGATGGGCTCCGGCGAACGCGCGTAGCCAATAAAAAACGTGCCGAATTCGCCCATGCCAGGGCGGCCGAACGGCATGTTGTGGCGCAGGATCTTCACTTCCTCGCCGTCCTTGACGATGGTGGTCAACGCACTGTGCGCGGAGGTGGGCTTGATGTCGTCATCGAGTTCGATATCCGACAGCTTCTTGCGGCCGATGATGCGCTCCTGCATTTCCACCGGCAGCGCGTTCCAGCCATCCATGTCGTGCAGGTATTTCTGCGTGATGACGTAACTGCCGCCGGCAAACGCGGGGTCTTCATCGCCGACGATGGTGGCATGCACGGCGTGACGGCCGGTCGGGTTTTCCGTGCCGTCGACAAAGCCCACCATGCTGCGCAGGTCGAAGTAGCGAAAGCCGTGCACTTCGTCGACCACGGACACGGCGTTGCCCAGACGGCTGGTCAATTGCATCGCCAGCTCGAAGCACAGGTCCATCTGTTCGGCGCGGATATGGAGCAGGATGTCGCCGGGCGTCCCCACCGCCATGCGCTCGCCAGCGCCGAATTCGCGGAAGACGTGCAGCGCTGCCGGGCGCGGCGCGCCGAACAGCCTGTCCCAGGCCTGTGCGCCAAATCCACATACGCACGACAGGCTTGCCCCGGGAAAGCGCTGCCCCACCGAACGCACCAGCCCCGCGATGTCGGCGCACCAGCTTCGCACTGCGTCTGCGGCGGCATCGCCGGGCTGGATCGTGGCCACGATGAAAATGGCGCTGCGCGTGACGGGACTGCATACCGCTTGGGGTTCCACCGGTTCAGTGGCGGCAAGATCGGGCTTTGTCATGGTTATTCTCCGGGGACTTTTCGTTGCGCCCAAATAGTAGGCGGCTTGCGCGCCGCCAGCAACGGTACGCCGTATCGGTAGAATGCCGTCCTTTCCCAAACATCGAACACCGAAAGACACGGAGCCATAACATGAAGATGGACGCATTCGCCTTCGGCACCACCGACTGGGCTCAGGTGGAACGCACCGAGCACAAGGGCGAAACCGGCGTGGCCTTTTGGCGCACCCGATACTTCGGTGACGAGGACCGGCGCATCCGCGTGCGCATGGTCGAGTATTCCGCCGGATACCTGGCCGATCACTGGTGCAAGAAGGGACACGTGCTGTTCTGCCTGGAAGGCACGCTCGAGACGACGCTCGAGGACGGCCGCACTTTCGTGCTCGAACCGGGCATGAGCTACCAGGTGGGCGACGACGCCGAGGCGCACCAGTCGCGCACGGCAACCGGCGCCCGATTGTTTATCGTCGACTGATTCAAGGGAGCGCACACATGCAGCCAACCGACATCGAGGCGATTCGCCAGGCGTTCGAACTGGTCAGCACCTTTACCGAGGCGAAGCTGCCTCAGTACACGGTGAACACCGAGGCCGAAGCCCTGCAACTGGCCACGCATCGCCATTACAAGGGCGGCCTGTACCGGCGCGTTTTCGAATCGCGACATTCCGAAAACGAAGAGGTCCTGACCGTCTACGTGCATATCTGGCCGCACCAAGTGGGCGGCTGGACGCGTCCAGCGGAAATGTTCCACGGTCGTCTTGAAGACGAACGCCTGCGTTTTGCACCGCTCGATCGCTGAGGCGGAACCGGCTGTAGCTCCGGGGGCATTTGCAAACAATCCGGCCGGATGGTATCTTCCGCCGCCATGAGTGAAGCCCACCGCCGCCCCAAACAACCGCAACTCATTCGCGACCGCCTGTTATCGGCCACCATCGAACTGCTTGTCGAAGAAGGCATCGGTGCGGTGACGCTGAACGCGGTGGCCGCGCGCGCGGGCGTGTCCAAAGGCGGGCTGCAGCATCATTTTTCGAGCAAGCAGGAATTGCTGGAAGCCATCTCCAACCTGGTGCTCGACCGCTTCAAGGGCCAGGTAAGCGCCGCGGCGCAAGCCGATGGCGAGCCGCACGGACGCAATACCCGCGCCTATCTGCACGCCTCGGCCGATGGGCTGGTCGAGCGCGGCGAACGTGAGCTGTGGCGCGCCGCAATGATGCTGGTGATGGCCCGCCCCGATTTCCGCACGCCTTACCAGGAATGGGAAACCGAATCGCTGCAGCAGGACGTGGCGCATTCCGGCGATGCCACGCGCTTGCTACTTTGCCGGCTGGCCGCCGACGGCCTCTGGCTGGCCGATCTGCTGGGCCACCGTACGATCGATCCCGCACAACGGGCGGCGTTGCTGCAGCAGCTCGACCACATGACCTATCGTCGCCCCGAACACGCATGACCTCACAAGATTTTTCGGCATCCGATCTCGATGCCAGCCTGACCCGTGCGCGCGACGCGCTGCTGAATCTGCAACATGCAGACGGCCACTGGTGCTTCGAGCTTGAATCGGACGCCACCATCACGGCTGAATACATCCTGATGATGCATTTCGTCGACGAGATCGACACCGCATTGCAAGCGCGCATGGCCAGGTATCTGCGCAATCTGCAGCGGCTCGACGGCCACGGCGCATGGGACCTGTATCACGGCGGCGCGGTGGATGTGTCGTGCAGCGTCAAGGCGTACTTTGCCCTGAAGGCCGCTGGCGATTCTCCCGATGCGCCGCATATGCAGCGCGCGCGCGATGTCATCCTGCAGCACGGCGGCGCGGCCAAGTCGAACGTCTTCACACGCATCCTGCTGGCAACCTTCGGCGAAGTGCCGTGGCGCGCCACGCCTTTCATGCCGGTGGAATTCGTGCTGTTTCCACGCTGGGCGCCGATCCACATGGACAAGGTGGCCTACTGGGCGCGCACGACCATGGTGCCGCTGCTGGTGCTGTGCTCGATCCGCGCGCAGGCCAGGAATCCGCTGGGCGTTCACGTGCAGGAGCTGTTTGTCACGCCGCCGGAACTGGAAACCGGCTACTTCCCGCGCAAGCGCGGCCTGCCGGGCCTGTTCCTGAAGCTCGACCGGCTGGTCCGTCATGCCGAGCCGCTGATTCCGCGCCTGCTGCGCCGCAAGGCGATCGAACGCGCCGTGAAGTGGAGCGAGGAACGGATGAATGGCGAGGACGGCTTCGGCGGCATCTTCCCGCCGATGGTCTACGCCTACGAGATGATGGTGCTGCTTGGCTACGCCAAGGACCATCCCTTGCGCCGCGATTGCATGGATGCGCTGAAGAAGCTGATCGTGCATCGCGACGACGGCGTGTCGTATTGCCAACCGTGTCTGTCGCCCGTATGGGATACCGCCTGGAGCCTCATGGCGCTGGAACAGGCGCCGGCCGACGCGCGCACCGCCGAGGCCATCGCGCGCGGCTATGACTGGCTGACCGAACGCCAGGTGCTGGACCTGGCCGGGGACTGGGAGCACAACGCCGCGCCGGCCACCAGGCCGGGCGGATGGGCTTTCCAGTACGCCAACCCGTATTACCCCGATGTCGACGACACCGCCGTGGTGCTGGCGATGCTGCACGCGCACGGCAAGCGCACCGGAGAAAGCCAGCGCTTCAAGCCGCATGTCGACCGTGCGCTCGACTGGTCGATCGGCCTGCAATCGCGTAACGGCGGCTTTGGCGCATTCGATGCCAACTGCGACCGCAACTACCTCAACGCGATTCCGTTCGCGGATCATGGCGCGCTGCTCGATCCGCCGACCGAAGACGTGTCCGGCCGCGTGCTGCTGGCGTTGGGCGTCACCAATCGCCCGCAGGACGCCACCGTGCGCGAGCGATGCATTGCCTATCTGCGCGACACGCAGCAGCGCGATGGCAGCTGGTGGGGCCGCTGGGGCACCAACTACATCTACGGCACATGGAGCGTGCTGGCTGGCCTGGCGCTGGCCGGCGTCGACAAGAACCTGCCGATGGTGCGCGACGCAATCGCGTGGCTGCGCGGCAAACAGAACGCCGACGGCGGCTGGGGCGAAACGAACGACAGCTACCTGCATCCCGAACTGGCCGGCACCAACGACGGCCGCAGCCTTGCGGAGCAAACCGCCTGGGCGTTACTGGGCCAGTTGGCGCTGGGCGAACATGAGTCGGAATCGGTGCGGCGTGGCGTCGCGTACCTGATCGACGCGCAGCGCGAAGATGGCTTCTGGATGCATCCGTTCCACAACGCCCCGGGCTTTCCGCGCATCTTCCATTTGAAGTATCACGGCTACACCGCGTATTTCCCGCTGTGGGCGTTGGGGCGCTATCGCCGGCTGATGCACGGGACGCAGCCCGCGCAGCAAACCCGGGCGCCGCAGGCGCAAGGCATGCCGCAGGCGCCAGTGCGCGTGGCCGACACCGCTGTCGCGGAGCGCACGCCGGCCTGATCGTTACCGGGCGGGGTGCGGCGCCCCGCCTACACGCGGCTTACGCCGGCACCTGTGTTCCCGCCCCGCCCTGCTCCTGCGAGAACATTCGCCTGGATGTGGCCACGTGGCTGGCGAACACTGGCCTGAGCACCGTGAACGCCAGCAGCGCCGCCATCAGGTCCATCGTGGCCACTGTATAAAGCACGGTGGACCACGTGCCGGTGGCTTCCATCATCAGATTGCCAATCGGCACAAACAGCGCGCCAATCCCCTTGGCGGTATAGAGCACGCCGTAGATCTTGCCGATGTGCTTGGTGCCGAAGGCATCGCCGGCCAGCGCGGAGAACAGCGAATACACTTCGCCCCAGGCCAGAAACACCACGCCGGAGAGAATCAGGAACGCATACGGATTGCTGCCGAAGTAACCGAGCGCGATGATGCCGAACCCTTCCAGCGTGAAGGCGATCACCATGGTTTTCTCGCGGCCGATATTGTCGGAAATCCAGCCGAACAGCGGCCGCGAGATGCCGTTCATGATGCGGTCCAGCATCAGCGCCAGCGGCAATGCAGCCATGACGAAGAAGTGCAGGTCGACCTGGAATTCCTTGACGCCCAGATCCTTGGCGATCACGCCAAGCTGCGCCACGGCCATCATGCCGCCGGTCACCACCAGCACAAACATCACCAGCATCAGCCAGAACAGCCGGGTGCTGAGCGCTTCGCGCAATGTGTAGTCGCGCGTGGACTGGGCGATCTTCTGCGAGACTTTGACCTCCGAAGCTTGCGGCGCGCGCAGGAACCAAGCCGCAACGAATGCCAGCGTGCCCTGCAGGATGCCGAAGAACAGGAAGGTGCTCTGGAATCCCGCCGATTCGATCATGGCCGCAATCGGCAGGATGGTGGCGGCGGAGCCCGCGCCGTACCCGCCCGCCGTCAGCCCCACTGCCAGGCCGCGCCGGTCTGGAAACCACTTGATGGCGTTGTTGATACAGGTGGCGTAGATCGATCCCACGCCCAGCCCGCCCACTGCCGCGCCGACGTAGAAACCCATCAGCGACGTTGCCTGCGAATTGATCGCCCACGCCGCACCGATGAAAAGTGCACCGAATGCCACCATCAGGCGCGGTCCGAATTTATCGATGAAATATCCTTCGATCGGCGCTAGCCAGGTCTGCACCAGGACAAAGATGGTAAAGGCGATCTGGATATTCGCCCGTGACCAGCCAAAAGTGTCCTGGATTTCCGGAACAAACAACGTCCAGGCATATTGGATATTTGCGGTGGCGATCATGCAGATAACGCCCACTGCCAGCTGGATCCAGCGCGTGCGGTCGGAAATCTGCGAATTGGGACGCAGCGATCCCGTAGATGCGTGGTTCATTTCGCGCCCTCCGGAATGACTGGATATGCATTATCTGAAAATACGCGCATGGGGTCGCACGACGCCAATCGTCGTCTGAATATGATTGCAGACATTTCGTCCCTCCTTGTGCCATCGTTGTTTTGTCGGCAGCAAAAATGACGGTTTTTTCGGCGATTAACGGATAGCCGCCAAATATCCCGTAAAGCCGCCATATTCCTGACTTGGCGAGCATCCTCACTCCTGCCATGCAGCTTCCGTCCAAACCTTGCGGTTATCAGAAGTCCGCCGCTTGGATGACAAAAATGTAATGTTCACCGCTACCCAACCATTCGCGCGAATGGATATAAGGTATGTGATATACCACCTTAGTCAAGATAAAAAGGACAGAGGGTTTTCACCATATCGGCAATCATTCATTCCAAATTCGGATGGATTATTGCCATTCACGACAGATACGAATGCATCGATTATCTATGGGCAAAAAAATGCCCGCAGGCTAGCACAGGCGGGCGGAGACGTGGCGCGCGACACCAGCTCGCGACACGAAACGTATTTATAGCCGATGTTTCTACTTCGTTGCGCTTTGCCGATGGTTTTCCGCTGATTTAATCATTACATTTTTGTCAGAATGGAAAATCCATCGATAATCGGCGGATACGGCCGGGCGGCAGGGCTGACCAGCGGTACCTGGGTCTCGGCGGGGACGCCGAGCACGGTACTGCCGCCCGCGCCATGCGACTTCCGACACCGCCTCTACCGACCTGCCCCACCCGTGGCTGCGCTTACCGTTGTGCCTGCACCGTGTGGACGGCGTCGAGAATGACCTTCGCCACATCGGCCGGCCGCGATTGCTGCGGCACGTGGCTGGTCGGCAGGCTGGTCACCTTTGCGCCGATCTTGCTCGCCATGGCACGTTCCAGCTCGGGTGGGATCATGCGGTCCTTCTCGCTGACGATGAACCACGACGGGCGCGTGGTCCATGCCGCGACCGTGGTCTTTTCCGCAAACGCCTTGCTCTGGATGGGCCCTTGCGTGGCAGCCATTACGCGAGCCTGCGCGGCCGGCACGTCCTGGGCAAAATCGCTGGCCACCGCGTCCGGCGGCAAAGACAGGTAGCCGTCTGCATCGGCCACCAGCCGCTTGATGCCCGGTGCCGGCGGCACCGCCTTGCCTACTTCCTCGGTGGACTGACCGGCGTCCGGCGCAAACGCGGCCACATAGACCAGCGCGGAGACCTTGTCGTTGGCGCCAGCCTCGGTAATCACCGTACCGCCCCACGAATGCCCTACCAGCACGACCTTGCCCGGCTGGTTGCGGATGGCGCGCCGCGTGGCGGCCACATCGTCGGCAAGGGAATTCAGGCCGTTCTGCACGGCTTGCACCTTGATGCCCTTGGCCTGCAGGATCGGAATCACCTTCGCCCAATCCGATCCGTCCGCGAAAGCGCCATGCACGATGACGACGGAAGGCGCCTGGGAGTCGGCGGCGGTCCCTTGGGTGGCCGATTGTGCGGCGAATGCCGACGTGTTTGCGGTGATGCCCATCGCGACCAGCGCAACGGATACGAGCGTGCGGTTCAACATGGAGAGTCCTTGGGTCTTTAAATACGCAACGGTTGGGAAATGAGCCCGCGCAAGCGCGCGGGCCATGAGATGTCTGTCAGACGTAGGCGCCGTCCAGATACGGGTCGATCTGGCGCGCAGGCGCCGCGGATACGCCGGTGCGGTCCAGCCCTGCCACCTTGTGCGCGCCGTCCAGGTAGGGATCGACATTGCGAGCGCCGTCGCTATACGGGCTGCGCGGTTCTTGCACGCTGCGGGCGCCTTCGCTGTACGGGTCGCGGGCGCTGGTGACGGAGCGGGCGCCATCCGTGTACGGATCGCGCGATCCAACGGAAGCCTGGGCGCCGGCGGCGGCGCCAACCAGGGCAACGGCAAGAACGAGACGTCGGGCGAGTTGAGCGGACATGATCGGTTTCCTTTGATAACGAAAGTGAATGGAGTTTGGAGACTGCGTGGCCGGATCTGCTTGCGTTTTCGCGTTGCGTCCTGCCATGGAACGTATTTAAGGCGTCCGAAGTATCTGGCCCGTATGGCGAGGCGCGCATTTTCGTCAGGAGACGTATCGGCGCCACGCCGGGATACAAAGCGGTACAAAGCCACGGCCTGGACGACGCGCGGCATGGCGGCTTCACGGGGAGCCGGCAAGACAACGGGGCAAGGATTGATGGTGCAGCCGACGTAAGAGCCGGCTCGGGGCGGCGTCCAATGCGCCGGCAGTTCGCTACCAGGAAGAGCGAGAAACGGTGCCCGGCGAGCGGGGTCGGCGCGTCAGAGCTTGCGCGCCTGCGCCCGAAGTCCCTTGAAGACACGGTCGGCCACATCGGCCGGAAAGTCGGCGGGCAACTGTGCGGTGGCCATCGCGATGGCGTGTTCCACGGCGCCTTTCAGGGTGGCCAGCACGGTTTCCACCTCCTCGGCCGGCAAGCCTGCCTGGCGTCCCTGATCCAGCCAGTGCCGCCGCATGATTTCGGCGATGCGATAGTGGTTCTGGCTGCCTCTCACCGCCATTGCCATGCGCGCCTTCTGCGGCGCAAGCTGGCTGGCGCCTCGCCCCATGATCGGAAAGGCGGACAGCACGTCGTACAGCGGCGTGGACCAATAACGGCCACCGGGACCGATCGACAGGCTGAAGTTCTTGGCGTGGCCGTCCGTGGCCGCCAGCATCCAGAACAACACCTGCGCGGCAAAGAAATTGCGCCGGTCGTGGGCCGGCGTCTCGGAGGCGGCCAGCACCGCCATGATGTCGCCGATGCCGGGGCCGCCATCGGCCTGGTATTTCGATAGCGGCGAAATGCCCAGCGCCTGGCAGAAATCCTCCTGCGGCAACCGCACGATCCATTTGCCGTCCGGCGCGAGCCGGCGGTCGAAGCGTTCCACCACCAGCACTTTCTGGTCCTCGAAGCTGGCGATGTCGCACCGCGCGATCGGCAATCCGAAATGCCCGACCAGTTGCGCGCAGAGCCATTCGTTCTCTACCGAAGTGCGCATGTCGGCCCGCATGTTGCCGACCAATCCCAACGGCAGCTTCAGGATATGCGTAGTGGGCGTGCTGCCATGCGGCACCAGCCACTTGCCGTTTCGATACAGCAGCGCGGTCTTTTCCTGCGCACCGGCAATCGACAGGCGCAGATCGCCGCTGTCGTCGGGCTGTCCCAGCACCGCCGTGTTGCGCGTGGTGTCGCGCAACAGGCGCGCGATGGCGGCTTCGCCGACCACGGTTCCCTCGATCTGGTGCAGGCCCTCCGGCACGCTGTCGTCCGGCAGCAATTGCAGCGCCCCTACGCAATCGCGGCCCAGCGCGGCCAGCAGATCGAACGGGCCGGTGCCTTGCGTGCGATGGCGCAATGCCAGACGCCGCCGGATAGCATCGCTGTCGGGCAGCAGGTTGTCGAAATAATCAGTCACGATGCTGCCGCGGTACGGCGCATTGTCGGCACGGAATGGCAGCGAAAGCGAGAGCGGTCGGCCCTGCGGGCTGGCCATCCAGTCTTCGTCGTAGGCAAACGCCTCGCCATCGGCGCCCTGCTCCCAGAAGCCCGCGCGCCAACCGTTCATCCATACGCCGAGTCTGCGCCGTTGCGCGCGTCGTCCCATTACCAGTCCTCTTTCTGTTTGGCTTTTTTCGGGCGGGATGCCGTGGCGGAAGTATCGCCGCGTGGCGTCAGCGCCAGATCCACTTCCAGCGCCTGCAGGGCCGCGAGCACGCGGGCCATGCTGGCGCGGCCCGGGTTCGCTTCCAGGCGGGCATAGCTTTGCTGGCTTACCCCCAATCTGGCTGCAAGCGCGGCCTGCGTCAGGCCGCGAGACTTGCGTAAGCCCTGCAGGACTGGGCGTAACTGGCTAAGGATGCGGATCGGATAGGTGGCGGCCATGGCTCGTTTCACAACGGATCGGTTGTAACCACGTTTTACTACTTATCGGATGTATTTTCAATCTACAACTTATACGATGTAAAATCGATTTACAACGTATAGGTTGTGTAGCAGCGCGCCGTTTTTGCGCCGTGGTACAGTCCCGCCCCAGATCCTTCCCGACGTCCTGCGTCCCGAAATCGCGGCCGATCCGCGCCAGACCAGCCATGCCAGAGCGCCAAGAATTGTCTGCAGCCAAGCCTTCGCCGATGAACGTGAAGACGGCATTGCGCGTGATAGAAATCATCGAGACCTTCGCGCGCGAACGGCGCGCGTTGTCGCTTTCCGAACTGGCACGGCTGCTGGCCGTGCCGGCCTCCAGTTGTCTGGCGTTGATCCGCACGCTGACCTCGCTCGGCTATCTCTATGAAACCGCGCGCCGACAGGGTTATTACCCGACCGGACGCCTGCTGGCGATGGCGCAGCAGATTGCTCGCCACGATCCGGTGCTCGATCGCGTGCACGACACCATGCTGGAGTTGCGCGACGCGACCGGCGAAACCGTGGTGATCGGCAAACTGCACGAAGGCAGCGCCGTGGTCTATCTGGATGTCCTGGAATCGCCGCATGCCATCCGCTATATCGCTACGGCAGGAGAGCGGCGCGAGCTGCATGCCAACTCCATCGGCAAGGCGTTGCTGGCGGCCATGGACGACGCCGAGCGCGCGGCGGTGCTGCCGCAGCTTGCCTTTCAGGCGTTCACGCCGCGCACGCTGACCAGTGCGGGCAGCCTGGAAGATGACCTGCGCCAGTCGCGCGGGCGCGGGGCGTTTGTGAACCTGGGCGAATCGATGCCCGACGTGGGGGCGCTGGCCTGGCCGGTGCGGCTATCGGGCGAGTGTTATGCGATTTCCATTGCGGGCCCCGTGTACCGCATCGAGCCCCACCTGGAGCGGTATGCGGCGATGCTGCGCGCCGCCTGCGCATCGCTGGAAAAGACCTGAATTGACGAATCGACGGCGCGCGCAGGCGGCACGCTCAGTCGGCCGCCTCGCGCGCATGCAGGCGCCACCCCTTGGGATCCGGCAAGGCCAGCGCATCGACGGGCACGGACGCCGTCAGCGCCATCACCACGTCCTTGCGGCGCCATGTCACGCCGTTTGCAGTATCGAGCGGCGACGGCAGCGCCTCCACCACATGGGCCATCATGGTCTGGAACAGATTGCCGCCGTGGCACTTGATCCACGCCTCTTTCAGCGTCCATAGCTCGAAAAACGCCACCATGCGCGCCTGGGCATCGCTATCGGCCATCAGGTCCGGCAGCGCGGCGCGTTCGGCGTCAGTGGTGGTGGCCTCGATCAGCGTATCCAGATGCCGGCGCGGCTGCAGCGGCTCGATATCGATCCCGACCGGTGCATCGGAAACCGCGCAAGCCAGGTGATCGGCCGCATGGGCAATCGAAACGAACACCGGCATGCCAACCGCACCGCCGGTATGCATGGCCAGCGGCGGAGCATCCTCGGCCGCCGACAGCGCCCATTCGGATGCTTCGCCGCCAAACGTCATGGCCAGCAGGCGCCGCGCCAGCCAGCGGCCCGCCGCAAACTGCTCGGCACGCTGGTGCGAGCGCATGGCGGACAGGCGTCCCAATTCCTCCGCGGACATCCAGCGACTGACGGGAGGCGCCATGGCGGCGAAGGCCATGACCGATCCGGTACGCAAGGCAAGCGGCATGACGGGTTGTGCAGACGGGTTCAGGATGGATCGGTCCAGCGACGGAAGATCAGCGACGTATTGATGCCGCCGAACGCGAAATTGTTGCTCATGGCGTATTCGACGTCGAGACCACGTGCGGCGCCGACGATATGGTCCAGCGGTGCGCATCGAGGATCCGGCGTATCGAGATTGATGGTCGGCGCAAACCAGCCGTCGCGCATCATTTCGATCGTCATCCACGCCTCCAGCGCACCACAGGCGCCAAGCGTATGACCAAGATAGCTCTTGAGCGAACTGATCGGCGTGCCGTCGCCGAAGACCATGTGCGTGGCTTGCGCTTCGGCCAGGTCGCCCTGCTCGGTCGCCGTGCCGTGGGCGTTGATATAGCCGATCTGCTGCGCCTGCAATCCGGCGTCTTCCAGCGCCATGCGCATGGCCTGCGCCATCGTTTCCGGCTGGGCCTGCGTCACGTGATTGCCATCGCTGTTGGTGCCGTAGCCAACGACCTCGGCGAGGATTCGCGCGCCGCGCGCCTGGGCATGGTCGAGCGCTTCCAGCACCAGCGTGCCCGCGCCCTCGCCCAGCACCAGCCCGTCGCGCGCGGCGTCGAACGGCCGCGGCGTGGCCTGCGGTGCGTCGTTGCGGGTGCTTGCGGCAAACAGCGTGTCGAACACGGCCGCCTCCGTGGCGTCGAGCTCTTCGGCGCCTCCCGCCAGCATGGCCACCTGACGGCCCATGGCGATGGTCTCGTAGGCATAGCCAATGCCGTGGCTGCCCGATGTGCACGCGCTGGACGTGGTCAGGATCCGGCCCGTCACGCCGAGAAACAGGCCGATATTGACCGCCGTGGTATGCGCCATCATGCGGATGTAGGTAGTGGCGTTGATGCCGTCGGTCGTGAGATCGCTCATCATCCGCGCGAAATCCTGCGCGGCGGACGGCGTGCCGGTGGACGACCCGTAGGCAATGCCCATGCGCCCATCGGTGACGATCGGATGGCCCGCAAGGCCCGCATCCGCCAGCGCGGACTCGCTCGCCACGACCGCCATCTGCGCCACGCGACCCATGGTGCGCATGAGCTTGCGCGTGTAGTGCGGCGGCACTTCGAACGACGGCACCGGCGCGGCAAGCTGCGTGTTGAGCCCACCGATCGCGGCCCAATCGTCCATGCGCACCACGGCGTTGTGGCCGCTCGCCAGGCGCGCGCGCACCGCGGCCCAGTCGTTGCCCAGGGCGCTCACGGCGCCCGCGCCCGTCACCACCACCCGCTTCATCCGAACATGCCCCCATTCACCGAAATGACCTGCCGCGTAATGTAACCGGCATCCGGCGACAGCAGAAACGCCACGGTGGCCGCCACTTCGTCCGGCGTGCCCAGGCGACGGGCCGGAATGATCCTGAGCGCCTCGTCACGCACGTTCGCGTCGACCATTTCGGTGTCGATCAGCCCCGGCGCCACGCAATTGACCGTGATCTGCCGCTTGGCAAGTTCGATGGCCAACGCCTTGGTCGCGCCGATGATGCCGGCCTTGGCGGCGCTGTAGTTGGTCTGGCCGCGGTTGCCCACCAACCCGGAGACCGACGACAGCGTGACGATACGCCCCGGGCGACGACGCTGCACCATCGGCATGACCACTGGATTGAGCACGTTGTAGAAGGCGTCCAGATTGGTGTGGACCACCTCGTCCCATTCTTCGCCGGACATCGCCGGAAACGCCGCGTCGCGCACGATTCCGGCATTGCACACCACGCCGTAGTAGCAGCCGTGCTGCTCGATATCGGCCAGCAGCGTTTCGGCTGCAGCCCGGCGCGCGCCGACATCGAACGACAGCACGCGAGCATTGCGCCCAAACGCGCGCACCGCGTCCGCCACCGATTCGGCTTCGTCGCGTCGCGCCCGGCAATGAATCACCACGTCGTAGCCATCGCGCGCCAGACGCAAGGCGATTGCACGGCCAATGCCACGGGATGATCCCGTGACCAGCACGGTCTGGTTGGTCATGTCAGCGGTCCTTCGAGAAATGCCCGCACATCAGTGGGCGCATATACGGAAACCGTGGCGCGCGCCACTTCGGCGCCATCCTGGTCAAGTGTGCAGGCGAACAGCGACAGGCCATCGCCGTCCGACATTTCCAGTTGCACGCGGATGGTGAGCACGCTGCCCACCGGAAACGCCGCCACATCGCAGGCAAAGCGCCGCGAACCGAGCAGGAACCCTGCCGCCGCCCCGCCCATGCCGTGCATGCGCGCCTGCATGCCGGCCCACGCCGCGACGGTCTGCGCCATGTACTCGATGCCGATCCACGCGGGCATGCCGGCATCGTCCACAAACAGCTGCGTGGCCCGCACTGTGGCGCGCGCCACGCCGCACACGTCATCGGCGTAAAGCAGTTCGTCGATCAGCCGCATGGACCCGGCATGGGGCATCAGTTCGCCGACCGGCGGCAACGGTTGCCGTGGGTTCGATAACGGATCGGTGGCAGACATCTTTAGCCTTGTCCCATTAGCAGCACGCAATTGCTGCCGCCGAATGCGAACGAATTACTGATGGCGTGACGCACCGGGCGTCCCAGCGTTTCGTCCGCACCAACCACGTGCAGCGGCGCAATCTGCGGATCCAGCGCGCCATCCCACCAGTGGGCCGGCAAGCGGCCGCGCGGGTTGTCCACCAGCGTCAGGTACAGCAGCGCAGCTTCCACGGCGCCCGCGGAGCCGAGCGCGTGACCGGTCTGCGGCTTGGTCGAACTGACCGGTATGTCCGCGCCCAGCAGGTCCCGCACCGCGCGCGCCTCCATCACATCGTTCTGTGGGGTGGCCGTGCCATGCAGGTTCACATAGTCGATGTCCGCGGCACTCAGGCCCGCGCGTTTCAGCGCCTGTTGCATGGCCGTGCGCGCGCCTGCGCCACTAGGATCCGGCGCCGAGATGTGATGCGCATCGGAGGTCTCGCCCCAGCCCGCCAGATGCACTGGCCCGGGCTCGCGCGACATCAGGAACAACGCCGCGCCTTCGCCAAGATTGATGCCTTGCCGGTTTGCGGACAACGGATTGCAGCGGACGGCACTGACCGAATCGAGCGCGCGGAATCCGGCGATCGTGAATGCGCACAGCGTATCGACGCCACCGGCGATGGCGAGATCGGCCATGCCGTGTTCGAGCAGCCGCGCCGCGGCGGTAAGCGCCTTGGCACTGGACGAACACGCCGTGGATATCGAATAGGCCGGTCCGGCCGCCCCCAAACGGTGAGCCAGATAGCGCGACGGGGAATCGAGTTCCTGCTGGCTGTAGTGGAATCCCGCAGGCCAATGCCCGCTTTGCGCGCGTGCGCGCACGGCAAGTTCGCCCTCATGAATGCCGGACGTGCTGGTGCCGAGCACGATCGCCACGCGGGTGGGATCGACGCGCGCCATTGCGGCGTCGATCGCCGGACGCAGGCCGGCAAGTACATGCTCCAGCACGGCGTTGTTGCGGCTGGCGAGTGCCGGAGGCACGCCGGGCGGCAAATCGGCCACGTCCACGTGCGCGCGCAATGCGCCGAGATGCAAAGGCGTGCCCGGGGTATAGCGGTCGGTCAGTTCGCCGCCGGATGGTCCATCGGTACGCCACAGCGCGGCGCGTACATCGTCGCAGCCGCTGCCGAGCGCGCAAGCCACGTTCATGTCATGCAGGTAGACACTCATCGCGCACCTCCGTTGTCCTGCAATGTGCGAATGACCAGGCGATAACCGTCGCGGTGCTGCGTGAACAGTGTGGTGCGGGCATCGGGATATCGAATCTCCGCGACCACTTCGCTGCCCAACACAAGCCTGCGCAGACCGGGCGCATCGTCGAGCCGCCAGCCCGCCGGCAATGCTGCGCGAATCGCCGACGCGGGCCACAGCGACAACTGCATGTCGCTCAGGATGCGCTCCGGTTTCAGCTCGGGCGGCGCCCAGGGCGAGCGCGTGACGCGCAGATCCTGTCCATCCCAATCGATGCGGGCCAGCACCTGTCCGCCGGCCATCGCGGCCAGTCGTGTATGTGTGCCATCAGCTTCCAGCAGCGCGAGCATATCGCGCGTCTGCTCGCCTTGCGTCGACGGATATTGCACGGTGATCTGCTGCTGCACGTTCAAGGTGCGCCCCAGCGACGCGGGCGACAGCCGCAATAGCGGCACTTCGGCCGGCGTGGGCGGCGTAAGCGGGGACGTCGCGCAGCCCGACAGCCCGGCCGCGCCCACTATCACGCCGGCCGCGAGTGCCGCGGCAACGATCACTCGTCGCACAGCTGCTCCAGCACACTCAGGCGCCGACGCGCATCGGCCACGAAAGGATTATCGAGATCCCACGCGTAGCCGGCCAGGATCGCCGCAATCATGCGCCTAATCTCCGCAGGCGCATCGCGATGGAAAATCACGCGCTGGAAACGTCCCTCGTACCAGGCTTCGACAAATACGCGGAAACAGTCGACGCCCGCCTTCAAGGGGCGCGCGTACTCGGCTTCCCAGTCGACGCTGTCGCCCGCGAGCTGCCGCACCAGACACGCGGTAGCAAGACTGGCAGACTTGAAAGCGATGGTGACGCCCGACGAAAAGACCGGATCGAGAAATTCGCCCGCGTTGCCCAGCAGCGCATATCCATTGCCCCACAGCGAGCGGACGTTGGCGGAATATCCGACGATCTGACGCGCCGGCGTATCCCATTGCGCATCCTTGAGCAGCGTGGCAAGCCCCGGGTCTTCGTTGACCAGCGCGCGCAGCTTGCTCATCTCGTCGCCATCGTAGCGATCGATGAACGATTTCTCCGCCACCACGCCTTGCGAACAACGACCATTGGAAAACGGAATGGTCCAGTACCAGACATCGGCGTGCACCGGATGCACGCCCACGCGGATCTTGTTGCGGTCGAAATCGCCGGTCGGGATGCCGTCCGCCACGTGCGTGAAGATCGCCGCGCGCACCGGAAAATTAGACGGCGACTCGAGATCGAGAAGGCGCGGCAGGATACGGCCAAAGCCGGACGCATCGAGCAGGAATTTCGCCTGCACAGCGTAGGACTGGCCGTCATCGCCACGCACGGTGACAACCGGTTGTGGCCCGCTCACGTCTACCGCTTCCACAACATGCCGGAAGCGCACTTCCGCGCCCTGCTTCTGCGCCTCGCGGATCAGCACGTCATCGAAATGCGCGCGCTGAACCTGATACGTGGTGCCCCAGCCGGGCGAGAACTTGTCGCGGAAGTCGAAATCGGTGTAGCGATCGCCGCGCGCGAATGCCGCGCCGTTCTTGTACTGGAAGCCGGCCTCGACCACCGCCTGCAGCATGCCGGCTTCCTCGATATAGGCCATGCTTTGCGGCAGCAGGCTTTCACCGATCGAGAAACGTGGAAATGTCTCTTTTTCGAGTACCAGCACGCTCACGCCGCGTTTGCGCAGCAGACCGGCCGCCACCGAACCGGCGGGACCGGCGCCAATGATCAGGACTTCCGCCTGTTCCAGGTTCATCGATGTACACCTTGTGAAGAAGTTTGCATCGGGTCCGGGCGAAACCACGGTGACAGCATCCAGACCGCGCCCACCCCCGACAGCATGGTCATGCCAAATGCATGTAGCGCCGGCGTGGACGACAACGCCAGCAGGCCGAACGCCAGCAGCGTGCTGGCAGCCCCGAGCACGATGGCCGTCCACGACACGCCGTCGCCGGGATGTTCCAGCAGAAAAATGCCGTAGTCGACGCCAACGCCCAGCAGCAAGGCCAGCGCAAGCACCGAGAACAATTGCAGCGGCACATGCAGCCAGCCCAGCACCGCCACGCTGAAGGCCGCGGCCAACAACGTGGGCGCCAAGGCGCGCCATCCGGCACGTCCGTAGCGCCATGCCAGCAACAGTCCCACCGCGAGCGCGCCCGCCAGCAGCATCCAGCTCATCAGGACGCGGTAGTGGTGCAGCAGCGCCGAGATGTCCGCGACGCGATCGACCCATTCCGCGCCGGGCACCTGACGCACGGCCGCGGCGATCCGGGGAATGGCCGCCGCATCGTCAATCCCGCGCAGCAGCATCACGCTGGCGTAACCACTTCCTTCCCGGTCGAGCCAGAGATGGCGCAGCGTATCCGACACCGGATTGGCCAGCCATGCCTGCAGCGTCAGCGCGCCGGAACCGGACGCCGAGGCCGGCGCCGCAATCGATCCGCCAAGGGCCTTGGCGACCGCTGCCCTGACCGCTGCTTCCTGCCGATCGGCCAACGCAGCGTCGGCGTGCTGGCGCGCCGCGGACGGCACCCAATCGGAAATCGCGACGAAGCCATCGAACGCGTGCTGGCCTACCGCATCGGCCAGCCTTGCCTTCACCGCTTCTTCGCGCGCCAGCACTTCGTCGGGCGTCGCGCCGCGCACCAGCACGAACTGCGCGGGGCTTGGGCTGCCCAGGAGACGGCCCGCCGTGCGCTGTGCATCCATCAACGCGGGCGGAGAACTCTGCAACTGCCGGATATCGTCGACCACCCGCACCTGCCATACACCGCTCACGATAAAAAGTCCGAGCGCGCCGAGTGCAAGCCACGTGCGCATATCGTTGCGCACGCGCGGCCAGCGCGCCAGACTGTTCGAGAGCCAGTTCGACAGGCGCGTCTGACGCGGCGTGCCGCGATCAAGGAGCGGAAACCAGAACAGCACGGTCAGGAATGCCGTCGTCAAACCCACTGCTGAAAACAGCGCCATCTGGCGCAGGCCCGGGAATGGCGCAATGCCCAGCGCCAGGTACGCGACGACGCTGGTCAGCAACGCCAACGCCATGCCCGGCAGCAGGAAGCGCATGACAGCTGCTGGCGCGGCGCGCGGCATGGCCTGGCGTGCGACGAAGTAGTGAATGCCGAAATCCTCGGCCACGCCGACCAGACTGGCGCCGAATACCAGCGTGATCAGATGCACGCGGTCGAACACGATGGCGGTGGCGGAAATCGCCATGGCGGTGCCGATAAGCAGCGACAATCCCACCAGCACGATCGGGCGCAATGATCGGAACGCCAGCCAGACCAGCAGCAGCACGGCCGCAAGCGAGCCCGCGCCGATGACGTTCATTTCCCAGTTGGCCTGCGACGCCGCCGCCTCGGTGTGCAGCGGAATGCCGGCGGCGATCACGCGCACGCCGCCGTCGCCAGCGCGCGCGGCGGATTCGGCGCGATGCAGCAGGTCGCCGTAGTCGGTGCTGCCGTTGGCGGAAAATGCCGGCTTGGTAATGCGATACGTCAGCAGCACCCAGTCCTTGCCATCGCCCGTCACGGTGGCCATGCCGTCGCGTTCGCGCACGCGCGTGGCGGATGCGCGTTCGAGCCACCAGTCCTGCCAGAGCCCAAGTGGATCGGCGGCCCACTCCGTCAGGCGTGGCCCCATCGAAAATTGATAGAGCCGGGTCAGCGCCTGCTGCGAGAGCGTTTCCGCGCTGGTGGTAGACAGCCGCTGCCGCTGACTATCCGTCAGCAGCCGATCGCGCCACGGACGATAGAACGCGAGTGCCGCATCGAAATCGAATGCGCCCAGCTTGTCCTCCGGCGCGAGCAACTGGTTGTCTTGCGCGGCGACCTGCTGGAAGCGCTGAGCCGCGGCGCGCGTGTCCGCCCAGTCATCGGCGCCGACCAGCACGACGATCTGGCGCGACACGCCATCGCTTAGCTGTCGCAACACGCGGTCAGCGGTGGCGGTGCGCTCGCTGGTGGGCAGCAGCGCCATCACATCGGTATCGAGCCGCGACGCGCGCCAGAACTGCACCTGATGCACAACCAGTGCAATGACGAGCAGCAGCCAGGCAATCGCCAGCACGCGATCGCGCCGCGTCAGACCGCCCTGCATCGAGACACCGCCCGCCACGTCATTCAAAGCGTTGTGCCTCCGACGCGTCCAGCTGTTTTGCCGCCACGGGATCGATCATCTTCACGACGCTACTGTCGCCACTCGCCTCCTCCAGCTTTACATTGCGCACGAACTGGTCACCTGACAGTTCGATGCGAGCGAAGACGCGTCGCGTGCCGGCATCTGTCGGTGTCAGCGTGAGCGTCCACGCCTGCTTGCCGATCAGCTTTCCCGTCACGTCGAAGCGCGACGACAGCGCGCGGAAATCGCCGCGCAGCATGGCGATCATCGACTCGCCGACAATCCGCATTGCCGGCTGCGCATCGGCCTGCATCTGCTGCTGGATCTTGCCGTCCGCACCGCGCACAACCAGCCGGTCCGGACTCACCAGCAGGCTTGACGGCACGGGCTGGCGCGTGGTCCACACCACGCCGCGACCCCGCGCTACGACGAAATCGCCGCGCGAAACCAGCGGCTGGCTGAAGCCCGCCAAGCGGCGCGTTTGTTCGAACTGGCCGCGAATGACCGGCGCATCGGTCAGCCGTGCCGCCACCGCCGCGGCCAAGTCCTCGGCGCGCAGCGGCGCGGCGGCAAGGCATGCCAGCGCGGCGATCACGCCCAATGCATGGCGGCGCATCATGGCGTCACACCAAGACGTTGCAGCAATACCGACGGACTCACGTACTGCATCTCGCGCGTGCGCAAATCGACGGCCACCTGGATCGAATGCCCGCGTGTCAGCCGCTCGCCTGTTGCGGCGTCGCGTACCTCGTATGCGATTTTCAAGCGGTTCTCCCATTCCACGAATGTCGCGCGCACCACCACCGTCTGGCCATAGTGCAGCGGGCGCACGTACTTCACACGCAGGTCGACGATTGGCCACGCGTAGCCCGAATCGCGCATCTGCGGATAGTCGTAGTCGATACGCTGCAACAGCGCGCAGCGGGCCTGTTCGAAGTAACGCAGATAGTTGCCATGCCAGACCACGTCCATCGGATCCAGATCGTGAAAGGCCGGCGTCAGCGAGATTTCATGACTCAGTACGTTCGGCATGGCGCTCCCGTTGCGTCTGCTGCGGTTCCAGCCGGCCGACGCTGATGGGGTCGTCGGCCCAGAAATCGTAGAAGTTGAACCAGTCATACGGCGACAACGCCACGAGCCCTTCCACCCAGCCCGCGTAGCGCCGCGCCAGCATGGCAAATCGCGCCTCTCGTGCAGCGCGCGGCAACGTCACGTTGCGCTCGAGTTCAGCGAAGCGGATCAGATGGCCGTCGCCCTGGCGCACGCATCCCATGGCGAACAACGGGCATTTCAGCAACGCAGCCAGCACATAAGGCCCGACCGGAAAACGCGCCGGCGCACCGAGGAATGGCACACGCACGGCCCGGCCGCCGTGAGCCGGCGTGCGGTCGCCCGCAATCGCCACGAACTCGCCTGCCTCTATCTTGGCGGCCAGTTCCAGCGCGGTGGCGGGCGAAATATCGTCGATCTGGTAGAGCTGAAGGGTCGACTCGGGATCGAGCCGCGCCAGGATCCGGTTGAACCGCTGCGCATGGGCGGTGTGGACGAGCACGGTCACCCGCAGCCCGTCGATGCGATTGGCCATCGCCCGGCATAGCTCCAGGCAACCGACGTGTGCGGTCATGATGATGCCGCCCTGCCCGCTGGCGATCTGACGCAGCAGCACGTCAGCGCCTTCCTTGCTCACGCGATCGAATCGATAATGCCGGCCGATCGCGAGCAGCTTGTCCAGGATCGTATCGCCGAACGAGAACAGATGCCGCACGGAATGCCGCCACGTCGGCCGCTGGCCGAGGGCGCCCGTAACGCTTTCCAGGCGCTGCAGATACTCCATCGACGAGCGGCGCGCCAGCGGATAGGCCAGCCAGAAATACAGCACCACGGGCAGCATTGCGGCACGGAACAGAAAGCGACCGAACACGCGGTAGAGCGCGTAAAGCAGCCAGATGCCCCAGACGCACGTGGACTCGCCGATCATGCTCCAGTGTTGCGCGCGCGGGCGTCGCGGTTTACGCTGCGCGGTATCGGGATGGGCGATGCTCATGCCGGCCTCACCTTGCGCCACAGCAGCGACGGCATGCGCCACAGCATGCCCAGCGTGAGCTTGGCGAGCATGCCCGTCATCAGCACGTTGTCCTGCAGCAGCCGGAAATGCGACACGCCGTCAGTGGGATACGTGACACGCGTCGGCACGTTGATGACGGGCGTGCCACGCCAATACAGCCGCACGATGATTTCGGTATCGAATTCCATATGCCGGCCGAGCTGGACGGTATCCATCAGCGCGATCACCGCATCGAGCGGATACGCGCGCAGCCCGCACATGGAATCGCGAATATCGAGCGACAGCGTGGTCACCCACACCCAGATATGCGTCAGGTAACGGAAGTAAAAGCGATGGCGCGGCACCGTGTGATCGTAGACCGGACAGCCAGACACGACGGCGCCGGGATTCTCCTGCGCCAGGCGGAGGAACTGTGGAATGTCGTCGGCGTTGTGCTGCCCGTCCGCATCGATCTGCAGCACATGCGTGTAGCCGAGCTCGGCAGCCACACGGAAACCGCGCATCATTGCCGCACCCTTGCCCTGGTTGCTTGGCAAGCGCTCCAGCAGCACGCGGTCGGGATGCCGATCCGCAATCTCGCGCAGCACCTGGCGGCACGCCGGGCCGCTGCCGTCGTCGACCAGCAGGCAGGGCCACGGATGCCGCAGGATCGCCTCTACCATGGCGCCAATGGCATGCTCGTGGTCGTAGACCGGAACCAGCACGATGGGACGAAAAACGGCGGTCATGACGCAGCAGTGTGAAAAATGATCTTGCCGCTCGCATGCGAGCCGGCGTGAGAGGTGAGTCGAAAATCCAGCGTGCTGGCTTGCGCGCGCCACGTCAGCGCCATGCGGATCGTAGCGTTGGGGCGGATCGCAGCCTGAAATTTCAGTGCGTCGATCCGTGCGAAATGCGCTCGCGGCGGAACGTCCAGTCGCTGCGGCGCCAACGTCATGACCCAATCGAGTTGCGCCACGCCAGGCACCACCGGCATGCCGGGAAAATGACCGTCGAACACCGCCAGATCGTCGGCAATGTCTAGTTCGGCAAGCGCCGACGCGGCATCGGCTTCAAGCCAGCGCACCGCGGGCAACGTCTTGCGGAGCAGTTCCCGCAGCATCGCCTCGGTGGTCTTGCCCTGGGCATTGCACGGCAACTGCGGTGCGAAAACCCAGCGCCGCGGCAGCGCCAGCGGATCCGCGACAGCGCCCAGCGCATCACGCAGCGCCCGAATGATACTCGCGCGACCGTGCATGTCGAACTGCTCGCGTCCGACATCGCTCAACGCCACCACCGCGCCTACGCGGGTCCCCACGGCGGTGTCGAGCATTGCCACGCGCGCCTCGGCCACCCATGGCAGCCCGCCAAGCTGCTGCTCCAGTTGCGTCAGCGACACACGCTTTTCCTCGATCTTCACGATGCGGTCCGCGCGGCCCGCCAGCACGAAACAGCCGTCGCGCGTGGGCAAGGCGCGGTCCGCGCAGACGAACCACGCATCGTCCGGCAAATGCGCGGAGCGCACGGCAAGATGCCCCTCTTGCAAGCGCCACGCCACGCCTGGCAGCGGCGTCCATTTGTCGTCATGCATCGTGCGCTGGCGCCATGCAATGCCGCCGGTTTCGGAACTGCCGAACACCTCGATTGGCGACAGTCCGGTATGACGGAGCACATCGTTGCCTGCCTCCGCCGGCAGCGGGCCACCCGACGAGAATGCCGCGCACAGCACGCCTCGCGTGGCGGGCCAGTCGAGCATCGCCGGCATGCGTTTCAGATGTGCGGGACTGCTGACCAGCACGGCGGGGGTCGTATCCCGCACGCACCGCTCGACCACTTCTTCAAGGAATGCGAGCCGCGCGTGGGGCACGGCGCGCCCCGCTGCCAGCGGCCACAGCACCATGAACAACAGCCCATAGATATGCTGATGCGAAACCGTTGCCAGAACACGCGCCTGCGACGGAATCGCTGCGCCGAACGCCTGCTCCAGCGCACGCACTTCGGCGTCCAACTGCGCCAGGCGCTTGTCCAGGGCCAGCGGCACGCCGGTCGATCCCGAGGTGAACAGCGTGACCCCCGTATCGCGCGCGGACAGCGGCGACCACGCCAGCGCCGACGCGGCCGAGAGCGGGACGGGCCGCAGGCCTTGCGGAAGGTCGCCAGCCATGCCGTCGACGGCAGGCCGCAACGCGTCGAGCGTTTCCGGGCGCGTATCGCCGGGGAGCACCACATGCTTGCCGGCGTGCCAAGCGCCCAGCAATGCGGCGGCAAAGTCGATTGTGCTGTCGAGATACAGCGCCCAGCGCTTGCCGGGCTGGCCAGCAAACGCCTGTCGCCACGCGGCCGCTTGCGCGACGAAATCGGCATGCTCCGGCTGCGTCGCCAGTCGATCCATTGCGGTCGCGATGCCGCGCATACGCTCAACCATGGCGGCTCTCCGCATGACGCGCCATGACGCGTTGCCGCACAATCCATTCACCGGCAAACATCGCGCCGATCAAGCCGTAGGCAATGGCGCCGTTGTACAGCGCCCAGACGCGATCGCTGGCGGCCAGCGCCGTCACGGCGGCAATCGCCCCGTTACAGACAAAGAACACGCACCAGGCCTGCGTGACGCGGCGCGTATAGCGCACACCGTCCGGCGGCAGATCGGGCTGGCGCATGCGCGCCAGACGTTCGACCAGTGTCGGCGGATGTCGCAGGCTCCAGCCGAACACGCCCAGCATCGCCAGATTGACCAGCACCGGATACAGCTTGAGCGGCAGCGCATGGTCCGTTATGGCGACCACGGCCGCCAGCGCGCAGGCCAGCCACGCCATGGCACGCCAGCCCGCCTCGCGGCTGGTGCCGGCGCGCAACGCGGCCAGCGCCAGCAGCGCCAGCGCCATCACGCGCGGCGAGTAGTGCGTCAAGCCAACATAGATGACGAGCGGATAGGCCAGCGTCAGCAGCCCCAGCCCCCATTTGCGCCAGGCCATAGGTGTCCGGTGTCAGGCAGTCGTCGCCGAGGAATCGATCAGTCTTGCCACGGTGTGCACGACGTCGCGCACCGTCCGCACCGACTTGAACTGCTCGGGCTTCAGCGGCTGGGCGAGCAGCGGCTTGAGGCGGACCAGCAGGTCGACGGCGTCGATGCTGTCGATATCGAGATCGTCGTAGAGGCGTGCGTCAAGCGTGATCAGCTCGGGCGCGATCTCGAACATCTGTTCGAGCACCGCCTTCACGCGTGCAAAGATTTCGTCATGCGTCATGGATTGCTCCGTATTCCCCCGCCAAGAATCTACTGTCATCGGCGGCTCAGGTCGTTGCCCGGCCGCGTTGCGATGCAATGAAAGCAGCCAGCGTCGATACGCTGGCGAAACGGGCGCGGATTTCCTCCTTGTCGCCCTTCATGGTGACGCCGTACTTCTTCTGCAGCGCCAGACCGAGTTCCAGTGCGTCGATGGAATCGAGCCCCAGCCCTTCCACGAACAACGGCGCTTGTGCATCGATATCGTCGGGCTTGATGTCTTCAAGAGACAGGGAAGTGATGATGAGTTCCTTGATTTCCTGTTCAAGCGCGTTCACGACGGATCTCCCTCGAAAAATAGTCGGATAGTGAATGGGTCAGCCGGCGCACCGCCTGCACGGCCTCCAGCCCGTCGGGCACCCAGCGGGCGACCTCGATGTCGGGATGGACATCGATCACGAAGCGCGGACGGCGCGACGGCACGCGATACCACTTGCCGCCTTTTGTCAGCGTAGGCGGCTCGCAATGAATCACCACGGGCGTCAGATCGAAGCCGCCGCGCACTGCCACGTTGGCGGCGCCACGTTGCAGCCGCAGGGGCGCGCCGGGGTGCGTACGCGTGCCTTCCGGAAAAATGATCAGGCTGCTGCCGGCTCGCAACGACGCGATGCAGTCGTCAACCATCGCGGCGCCGCCGCAGTCGTTGCGGATCCAGCCGGTCGCGCGCACGGCGCCGCGCGTAAACGGGTTGCTGGCCAGATCGGCCTTGACGACACAATCGGCGCCACGCGTCAGCGCCATCAGGAAGACGGCGTCGATCAGCGACGGATGATTCGCCACGATCAGCAAGCCGTCGCGGCGCAGGCGCTCACCGTTGCGGACGTCATACTGGATCACGCCGACGGCGGCCATCAGCCACAGAAAGCACCGCAGCGCGTAGTGAACCACGTCCCGGCAGATCTGCTGGCGTCGGCCGGCGCGCCATGGCGCCAGCGCCAGCAGCGGGAAAACCAGCGCCCGGATCAGCAGCGCGCCGGCGCCGAAAACGACGAAACACAGGCCCGTGGCCAGCACGCGCCAGACGCGGTCGAGATGCTCAGCCATGCCGCTGCCACCTCCACTCGGCCTGTTCGCCGCGATGCCGCAGCGTCGGCTCGCCGGAGAGCATGAAGCGCAGCACGTCGAGACCATGGGGAAGCAATGGACGCGTCGCGTCGGTCGAACGGTGCGCGCCGACGATATCGAGCGAAAAGGACGCGGAGCCACTCCCGGGCCGGCCAATCCGCCAGGCCCAGCCAAACAGTGCCTGCGGCTCGTTGATGAAACTGCTGTACGGGCCGGGCAGCGGCGCATCGTAGCAGACGACCAGCACCTCGTCGGCACCATCGGCCAGCAAGCCGCAGGCTTCAACGATGGCGGTCTCGACGGTGTCGCGTCCGCCCGCTATCGCCTGCACATTGGCGGTATCGGCACGATCGATCGAAAACAGCGCGCCAATGGCGTTGTGGACCGACAGACCGAATGCGGTGGGCGACAGCGGCTGGTCCGCCGCCAGTTCGCACAGCATTTCGTAGGCGCGATGAGAATCGCCGTGGCGGGAAGCGAAAACGGCCGGCGTCTGGCCACTACCGGCGCTGTCAAGCGCCTCGTCCGTGGCCGCCGTGTCATAGGCAGGGTGCAGCGCGGCACGTCCGATCGCGTTGACGCGACGGCGCAACATCGGCGCCATCGCCGCAAGCGCAGGCAGATCGGCACCCTGTGGCAGCCACGGAGCCTGGCTCCATGCCTGCCAGTCGGCGTGCGTCTGCAGTGCCGGCGCACAGGCCGCCCATGCGCGAATGTCGAATTGAAGTGCCATGCCGTGCGCGTGGGGAGAATAATGACCTGTCCAGCCGCCAGCTTTTTTCCATATCTGGTCGGCGACGCATTCTCCCATGCGCGCGCAGTGGCGGGCTGTGCCAGAAGGTAACTAGAATGCAAAAGTGTAACAAACAGACCCGGCAGTTTACCGGGTCCGTGCTTTCCGCTACTTCCGGCGCCGGCCGCAAAGGCCGGCGGACCGCCTCAGGCTATGACGATTGCCGGCAGGATCTGCCCGCTGACTTCGCCGAATCCCACGCGATATCCGTCTGCCTGGCACCACCCCGTCATGGTCACGGTGTCGCCATCTTCCAGGAAGCCACGCTTGACCCCGCCAGCCAGCGTCACCGGCTCAGCGCCGTTGCGGGTGGTTTCGAGCAGGCTCCCGCAGGAATCGGCGGTCGTGCCGCTGATCGTGCCCGATCCCATCAGGTCCCCTACCCGCACGTTGCAGCCCGACACCGTGTGATGCGCCAGCTGCTGCGCCATGGTCCAGTACATCGCCTTGAAATTGGTGCGGCATACCGTCGTCGGGCACGGCGCGCCGGCGGGCGTCAACGCCACTTCAAGCGAGATGTCGTAGGCGTTGCGGCCCTGTTGCCGCAGATAAGCGAGCGGCTCTGGCGATTGGACGGGATTGTCGCGCCGGAACGGTTCCAGCGCGTCCATCGTCACCACCCAAGGGGAGATCGAGGTGCCGAACCCCTTGCTGTTGAACGGGCCAAGCGGCACGTATTCCCACTGCTGGATATCGCGTGCGCTCCAGTCGTTCAGGATCACCATGCCGAACATATGGTCCGGCGCATCCGCTGTGCCGATCGGTTCACCGAGTGCGGACGGCTTGCCGACGATAAACGCCATTTCCAGTTCGTAGTCCAGTTTTCTGCAGGCGCTGAAAACCGGCCGCGCCTCATTGGGCAGCTTGATCTGGCCGTTCGGGCGACGCAACGGCGTACCGCTGACCACCACCGAACTGGCGCGCCCGTTGTAGCCGATCGGGATTTCGAGCCAATTTGGCAGCAGCGCATTTTCGGGATCGCGGAACATGCGTCCGACGTTCGTGGCGTGCTCGCGTGACGAATAGAAATCGGTGTAGCCGGGGATTTCCACCGGCAGATGCAGCGTCACCGTCGACATTGGCAACAGCGCCTTGCTGCGCAGCGTCGCATTGGCCGACAACGTGGCGTCGTCCGCGGACAACAGGGCACGCAAGCGCGCACGCGTTTCCGACCAGACCGGCTTGCCCAGCGCAATGAAGCGATTGAGACTGGCCTGCGCAAACGCGCCTTTGGCCGCTACGGGCAGCAACCCGGCTTCATCGAGCGCAGCCAGATCCACGACCTGGTCGCCGATCGCCACGCCAACGCGCGGCGCGCCGCTGGCAGTCGAAAACACACCGTATGGCAGGTTCTGCAGCGGAAAATGGGTCAGGCCGTCGTTGGCCGACGTCACCCAGCTGGAATGGGGGGCAGTCATTGTGGTGATACTCCGAATCAGCGCACGTTGGGGTTGAAATGCTTTTTCAGGCCCTGCCAGCACGTGTAGTAATCATGCTGCAGCAGCGCCGAATCGGCCGCATAGCGGGTCGGGCGAATCACGCCCGGGGTCTCGAACATGAACGCCATGGTGTCGGCGATCTGATGGGGCACGCTGGTATCGGCCACGCTCGCGCGTTCGAATGTCTGCGCGTCGGGGCCATGACCGCTCATGCAGTTGTGCAAGCTGGCGCCGCCCGGTGCGAAGCCGTCAGCCTTGGCATCGTAGACGCCCGCGATCAGTCCCATGAATTCGCTGGCGATGTTGCGGTGGAACCAGGGCGGGCGGAACGTATCCTGCGCCGCCAGCCAGCGCGGCCCGAAAATCACGAAATCGATGGTGTCGACCCCGGGCGTGTCCGACGGCGATTGCAGCACCAGGAAAATCGACGGGTCCGGATGGTCGTAGCTGATCGACCCAATCGTGTTGAAGTGGCGCAAATCGTACTTGTACGGTGCATAGTTGCCATGCCACGCCACGACATCGAGCGGCGAGTGATCGATCTCGGCGCGCCACAGGTTGCCCTGGAATCGCGCCACAAGTTCGAATTTGCCTTCGCGGTCTTCATAGCTGGCCACGGGCGTCAGGAAATCGCGCGGGTTGGCAAGGCCGTTCGAGCCAATCACGCCGAGGTCCGGCAACTTGAACAGCGCACCAAAGTTCTCGCAGATATAGCCACGCGCCTGGCCATCGGGCAAATCGACACGAAAACGGACGCCGCGCGGGATCACGACGATCTCCTGCGGTTCCACCGTCACACGTCCCATTTCGGTGGCGATCAGCAAACGGCCTTCCTGCGGCACGATCAGCATTTCGCCGTCGGCGTTGTAGAAGAAGCGGTCCTGCATCGACTGGTTGGCGAGATACAGGTGGATGCCGCAGCCGGTCTGCGCCTCCGGGCCGCCGTTGCCGGCCATAGTGACGATGCCGTCGATGAAATCGGTCGGCACCGAGGGCATCGGCGGCGGACTCCAGCGCATCTGATTCGGAGACGGCGGCACTTCGTCGAAATGACTCAGCCAGCGCGGCGAATCCATGCGCGCAAAGGGCTTGTGCATGGCCGCCGGGCGGATCCGATAAAGCCACGAACGACGGTTATGGGCGCGCGGCGCGGTGAACGCGGTGCCGGAAATCTGTTCGGTATACAAGCCATAAGGCGCGCGTTGCGGGGAATTGCGTCCGACTGGCAGCGCTCCCGGCAACGCCTCTGTCGCGAATTCATTGGCGAACCCGCTCATGTATGCGGCCAATTGCGTATCAGCCGTCTGCAAATGTGCTTGTGTCATGAAGTCTTCCTCTCACACCTTGCCGGTTTGCGCCGGCACGCCGTGCGACGGTGGCGCATCTTCGCGACGTAGCCACCCACAATTACGAATTATAAAATCGATTCACCAAATCGTAATCCACGACATTGCGGCAAGTCAAACCCCAATTACGATAGACGAGCAATGGCGAACGCATTCGATCAAAGACCGCGCGGTCAGGAACAGGGCTGGACAAGGGATGGCGCGCGAAAGGCGCAGCGAGGCGTCGCGGAATGGCGACGACCTACCGCTGGGGGATGCGGTAGGGGTCGAGGCGGCACGTGAAAGCGCCAAGGGCATCGGCAGACGATGCCCGCAAGAACCGTGGCGGAACAGGCCAGGCCGTCCGCCACGGATTCCGGTGAATCAATCAGACAGGCTTGTGGCCTTCGCCCGACGTGGGACCCGATCCAAATCCACCGGGAGACGGCGAGGCGGGCTGCGCCTGCGAAGCGGCTGGCTGGCCAGCCATCGAGGCAGCTGTCACACCGCCGTTACGGCTGGCGATGAACGCGTTGACGTCGGCCGCAAGATGCTGCGGGGCGAGTACGACTTCCAGGCCCAGCGCCTCGCAAGCCGCCAGGAAGGTAGACATGCGCGGATCAGCTTGACCCGATTCGGCGCGCAGATAAGCCTCCCGGGAAATCCCGGCCTTACGGGCGACGTCCTCCTGCTTGAGCTTGCGCGCTCGACGCAACGCCCGCAGTTGCCGGAACGGTTCGCTAGCGCCTCTTGGCACGGCTGTACTGTTCATGTCGGTCTCCAGTCACCAGTGAAAAAAAAGTGCGCGGACGTGCATTCGAGTATAGAGCACGTAAAGCGTTCCGTAAGGTCTGTTGTGGAACACTTTTACAGATTTCTTATGATGGCCCCATCTCGCGTCCCGGACTCTCATCCAGAAGACGGATAAAGCACAACTTCCTCCTCCGCCCCCACATAACGACATTGCCCGCTTTGCGTTGACGTCACATCAGTATCGTCCATGTGCGACACAAGGCAAGTTGACAAACCGACCGGTCGTGCTATTCTGCGTCCATGCAAAAGGGAAATTCCACGCGCGCCGCGATTATCGACCGGGCACTGCAATCGGCCACGAAAGTGGGTTTCGACCAGTTGTCCCTGGCCACGCTTGCCGCTGACACGAATCTGTCGAAAAGCGGCCTGTACGCGCACTTCAAGTCTAAAGAGGCCTTGCAAGAGGCTGTGCTGGCGCGCGCCATGGAGCGATTCTCGGAAATCGTGGTGCAGCCGGCGATGCGGGAACGACGCGGCATCCCGCGCATGGAAATGCTGTTCAAAGGCTATATGGCGTGGCTGGGCGGTACGGCGATCGAAGGCGGCTGCGTGTTCATGACGCTGTCGCAGGAATATCGAGATCGTCCCGGCGCCATACGGGACAAGCTTGTTCAGGCGTTCAAGGATTGGCACAGTACCATCGTGCGCGTGGTCGTCGATGCGGTCGACGAGGGCGAATTGCGGCGCGACACCGACCCGCGTCAGTTTGCGTTCGAGATGTCGGGCATTGGCATGTCGTTCCAGTCGTCGTTCAGATTGATGGGACGCAGCGATGCCGAGGCAATGGCGCAACGAGCATTTGCACGGCTGGTCAATGACGTGAAGGAGAATCGCGCCGAGGCGGCGATGGCGGGAAATTGAAGGCTGCGCGGTTCCCCCGGCTGTCGTCTCCCATACCGCGGCGCAGTGTATCCAAAGGCACGATTGCCGCCTTTTCTTGCACAGAAAATAGCACGACTGGTCGGTCTTAAATTACAAAAAATGATGGGCCTGCGAGTCAATCACCGATCTGGGGCCAAAAAATATCAGTTGGAGGTGTTCGTCGTGTCGCAAGTATTGCCATCAGCATCTCAACCCATCCAAACGGAAACACTTCCGCGCAGCCCCAGTCAGCCGCGCAAGACTGCCCTGGAATCCGCCGCGATGGCCTGGCGCCGGCTGCGCTGGCAAGCGGGCAGCCTGTTCTTCCCCGTCGCCACATCGCGCGCGCTGGAACGCCTGTGGTTCACCCCGCCCCGTGGCAAGCCAAGCGCCGAAGGCCTTCGGCTGCTCGATACCGCGCGCACCGAATGGGCGCTGGTCACCGGTCAGGGCGGAAGTCGTCGGGTACGTGTCTATCGATGGGGCAGCAAGGGGCCGATCGCCCTCCTCGCGCATGGCTGGGGCGGCAATGCTGGCCAATGGCATGCGGTCGTGAAGGGGCTGCTGGCGGCCGGCATGCGTGTGGTGGCATTCGACGCGCTGTCGCACGGCGCTTCCGACGCTGGCGCGCAAGGTCCGCAGCAAACCTCCGCACTGGAAATGGCACGCTCGCTGCTCGCCGTGGCATGGCATGTCGGGCCGGTCCATTGCGTGATCGCCCATTCGCTGGGCGGTGCGGCTGCGGCGCTGGCCATCCGCGAAGGCCTGCCCGTGCGCGGTGTGGTCATGATCGGATCGCCCGCGGACATGCACGACGCATGCTCCGCGCTGGCGTGGCAGCTCGGCATTGCGCCGCACATTCTTTCGCGCATGCAACGGCGCAGCGAGCAATGGCTCGGCGCAAGCTGGTCCTCGTTCAATGTGCCCGACGTGGGCCGTACGCGTCCGGTTCCTCCGGCGCTGATCATTCACGATCGCACCGACAAGGAAGTGCGCTGGGAAGACGGCGCCGCCATTGCCGGCGCCTGGCCCGACGCAAAGTTGATGACGACGAATGGCCTGGGGCACCGACGTATTCTGCGCGACGAAGCCGTGATCGGCCGTATCGCCGCGTTTGTGCGGAATCTCGGCGAACGGCCCGCCCTGCCTCGCGCGGCGACCCCGCATCCGGAGCCAATAGACAGTTGACGGGGAAAACGCAGGACGGAGGCATTCGCGATGCAGGTCCCGTCCCGCGTGTTCTCACCCCCGCCTCTGCGAGCGGTCTTATTTGAAGGGCCGGACAGCCTCAGCTGTCTCGGCCCTTTTTCTTGGTTGTCCGCGCTGCTCGGCAGTTAATTGCGAATCAGGCTGATTCAAAATCCCTGCAAAACCAGTTTGCCGATGGTCTGACCGCCCTCCAGCAAAGCGTGAGCACGGCGCAAGTTTTCGGCGTTGATTTTCCCGAGGTTATCGCCAACGGTCGTTTGCAGCTTGCCGGCATCGATCAGCCGCGCCACCTCGTTAAGCAGGCGATGCTGAGCAATCATGTCGGGCGTCTGGAACATGGCGCGCGTGAACATGAATTCCCAAACAAAGGTAGCGCTCTTGCTTTTCAGGTCGCCGATGGCCAACGGTCCCGCATTTTCGACGATCGAGCAGATCTTGCCCTGCGGTGCGATAGCCTCGGACATTGCCTTGAAATGGCGATCCGTATCGTTGAAGCAAAGGATATAGTCGACGTGCGCGAAGCCCAGTGCGCGAAGTTGCGACGGCATGTCCTGACGATGATCGATGGTGTGGTCGGCGCCCAGGCGGCGGCACCACGCTTCGGATTCGGGACGCGACGCCGTCGCGATAACCGTCAATCCCGCCAGCACCTTGGCAAGTTGAATACCGATGGAGCCGACGCCGCCGGCGCCGCCAATAATCAGCACCGATTTACCGGCATCCTCACCCTTCGGCGAGATGCCCAGACGATCGAACAATGCTTCCCACGCGGTAATGGCGGTCAACGGCAGCGCCGCAGCCTGGGCGAAATCGAGCGTCGCCGGCTTGTGGCCAGCGATGCGCTCATCAACCAAATGGAATTCGCTGTTGGCGCCGGCGCGGGTAATGCTGCCCGCATAAAACACCGGATCGCCCACCTTGAACAGCGTCACTTCCGAACCGACCGCGACCACCGTGCCTGCCGCATCCCAGCCCAGCACGCGCGGCGGATTTTCGATCTTGTCCTTCGGTGCGCGCACCTTGGTGTCCACCGGGTTCACGGCAATGGCTTCCACCTTGACCAGCAAATCGTGACCGGTTGCTTCGGGCTTGTCGATCTCGATATCGACGAGCGACTGTGGATTAGAAATCGGAAGGTATTGGGTCAGGCCGATGGCTTTCATGTCGGGCATCCTTTGGCAACGCGCCAGTTGATCAATGCGATGCCTGCATCGTAGTCGCCCTATACTCAAATGATAAGCAGGAAAATATCGCAATCACTTTCCTGAATTTTCTGACAATCGAGACGCATAAAAGCCCGCATACGGCGGGCCATCATATTTGCGGATTTCGGGTCAGGTCAGGTCATCAGGCACCGGGCGATAGCCCATCGACGCCGTCGAATTGTCCTGGACGAACTTTTTTGCATGAGCCTCGCGCATCGGCTTGAGCAGGAAAATCGCCATCAGCGCGGATATTGCCGCCATGCCCGAGGCCAGCATGAACACCGCATGCCAATCACCGGTGGCCGCTGTGATCACGCTCGAAAAAGGCACCAGCAGCGCGGCAGTACCTTTGGCCGTATAAAGCATACCCGCGTTTGTGGCGGCAAATTTCGGACCGAAAGTGTCGCCGCAGGTCGCGGGAAACAGACTATAGATTTCGCCCCAGGCAAAGAACACGATACCGGTCAGGATCACGAACAGCGTGGGATTCTGCCCATATTTTGCCAGCAGCAGAATGCCGACCGCCTCCACCGCGAATGCCAGAAACATGGTGTTTTCACGGCCGATATTGTCCGAAACCCAACCGAAGAACGGGCGCGTCAAGCCATTGAGGACGCGGTCGATCGTTAGTGCGAATGTCAGCGCCGGCAGGGTCAGCCCAAGAATCGAAACGGGCGAATCGTGCAACCCGAAATCCTTCGCGATCGGGCCAAGCTGGGCGGTTGCCATCAGGCCGCCGGCCGCCATCATCACGAACATCGCGTACATCACCCAAAAAATCGGTGAAGACAATACCTGGCGCGGTGAGGCGTTATAGGTCGCGGCAGCCTTGAGCGTGGCTTTCACATCGGACAGGATCTTCACCGACGGCGGTAATAGCATCATGCCCAGCAGCACGACGATAATGCCTTGCCCCAGCCCGAAATACAGGAACGTGGCTTCGTAACCGCTGCTTTTGATCATATTGGCGATGGGCACTACGGTCAGTGCCGAGCCAGCGCCAAACCCCGCGGCAGTCAGCCCGGCAGCTAACCCGCGGCGATGGGGAAACCATTTCAGCGCATTGCCCACACAAGTGCCATAGACAGCGCCGGCGCCCACGCCACCCACCGCCGCGGCGAAATAAAGCATCGGCAATGACGAGGCCATCGAATTGAGCACCCAGGCAATCGCGCATAGCAGTCCGCCACCCACTACCACCGGACGCGGCCCATATTTATCGACCAGATACCCTTCGATCGGCACCAGCCACGTTTCCGTGACCACAAAAATCGTGAACGCCACCTGGATGGCGGTGCGGCCCCAGTGATATTTATCGTCGATCGGATTGACGAACAGGGTCCAGCCGTACTGCATATTGGCGATCATTGCCATGCAAATCACACCAAATACAAGCTGCGTCCATGGCGATGAATACCAGGACGTTGGCGTACCGGCGCCGCCGGCGCTTTGCTGACTTTCCATGGTGTCTCCTTCTGGCAGTTGTGACTGCCGTTGTGGAATGGGCATCTGCATGCGATGCCTCTGTGTTTTTGCCACTGCTGCGTTCGCTGACTTCGAATGACTGAGTCGTTCTAGTGCTATACAGTATGTGGTATATCAACCATGTCAAGCCGATTCGGATGGCTACCTGATATGTCGTGCAGACATTTGAAATGCAGGGATTTACGCCGTTTTCGCGACTGGTGCGCTCGCCGCATGAAATGCCCGGCTGCCGCCAGATACCCGACATTGCGTATCAATGAGTTAGATGCCAGCCCAACATCAATGTCGCGAGCGACCTCGACGCGAGACGATGCTGGCTTGCGCGTAGCAACCCGCCTTGCCTAGGGAAAATCCCGAGACATCATCTCAGTCGAATTCACCGCTAATGCCGTTGAATCGCTTCGCATTCATATGCGAAGGGAATGGCCGGAATGTGTGGGTAACGCCAGACCTTATGCCGCGTCGGTGTGCGCGGGTCCGGGATATGGCGGAGGAAAGGAGAAAACGGCCGTAGAAATGGGGATGCTGCAAATCGTTCAGGATTGCCGGCCGCTACAAGGCCCTGAACAAAACGACTCAGAACGGCACGATGTGCCGGGAATCCGGCGATCAGGCGTGCAGGAAACGGGGCTGCAGAACGGCGTCGGATACCGACCCGCCAATGCTGCCGATGCCGGAGGCGTCCTCGGTGGAACCCAATCCTGCAAAGCGACCATGGTCCTGTGCCGTGGTCAGCAAGCCCATCGGGACGAACGTGGCCAGGACATAGGTAACGGTCACGCCCAACGAGATCAGACCAAGGGCGGCGAGGGAAAGCAGCGTGGCGTTCATGAAAACTCCTAAGTGATGAAGATCAAGGTGAATTCATTATATGCTGCACTGCGAGGTCTGTAAATATTCTGTATGTGGTATATCACGAGAGTGTTTGCTCTAAAACGACAACGCACCCCTGAGGGTGCGTCAGCCGCCGCAAAGGACGGAGCAAGATCCTAAAAAATCGCTGGTCGACCCCACGCTAGGTGGTGTGCTGCCCACTTCCGGCGTTGTGGCGCTGCGGCACGTGAAAGGCGTTCATCACCCTACCCCACTTTCTTCAGCAGCGCATGGTCGTACTCCTGTGCCCGCAGGTTGTCCCACACAGCAGCGGCGTTCGGCTTCAATGAGCGCGCCTTGCGGCGCACCAGCACCACGTTGGACGCTACCTGCGGCCGCAGTGGGCGAAGCACCGCGGCGGGTGCGATGCCGCTCGCCAGCGACCGCGACGGTACGATGCCGATGCCAAGGCCCATGGCGACCATGCCGAAGATCGCTGCGAAATGCCCCAGCAACTGCAGCGATCCTGGTCTCACGTGGTAAGTGGAAAGCGCGCCCTCCACGGCTGGCTGCACACCCGAACTGTGATCGAGCGTCAGCACCGCGGCATCGGCCAGTTCGCCCCAGCCGAGCGATTCACGTGCGGCCAGCGGGTGATCCGCTGGCAGCACCGCCTGCAGCGGATCGGCGCAAAGCGGTTCGCAATACAAGTCATCACAAGGTGCGGGATTGCTGGCAATGCCGAAGTCGACTTCGCCGCTACGGACACTCTGCAACACGCATTCATGCGAACGGTCCCGCAGGGTGATGCCGATTCCAGGCCATGCCTTACGGCACCCCGCCACCCACATCGGCACGCTCATCGATGACAGCACAGGGTCGGTAGCGATCTGCACCGTCCCTTGGCACGGCTTGCCGGTGCCATGGCTTTCGCGCAGGGTCTGTTCGACTTCCTCGATCAGATGGCAGATGCGCTGCGAGAGCGTTTCGCCGGCATCTGTCAGTTCCACCTGCCGTGTTGTGCGGTCGAACAGCCGCTGATCGATTTCTTCTTCAAGCTCGCGCACGCTGCGGCTGATGGCCGATTGCGTGAGGCCCAGTTCGGCAGCGGCGCGGGTAAAGCTTTTCTGTCGCGCCACGGCCGCAAACGCCTTCAATTGCGGAAGCGAAACATTCATGGTGCCGCTCCTTGCTGGCAGGGTCTGCCGATGTTTTTATTCGCCTTTGCCGGCCGAAAAACCAGCCAGGTACGCGGCCGTATCGCTGACAGGCTGCGCGCTGGCGTGCCCGGTGATAAAGCGCCGGCGCATCGGCTGCAACAGGAATTTGGCCGACAATCCCGCCGCCACGGTCATGAACGCCGCCACGCTGAAAACTAGGTTCCAGCCGCCCTGATGCGACAGCACCGACGCCAGCGGCACCAGCAGCGCGGCCGTTCCCTTGGCGGTGTAGAGCGTGCCGGCATTGGCCGCAGCGAACTTGCTGCCGAATGTATCGGCGCACAGCGCCGGGAAGATCGAAAAGATCTCGCCCCAGAACAGGAACGTCAGCGCGGCGAAAAACATGAACCAGTAGGGGTCCTGCCCCAATTCCATAAGGCCGATCAAGGACAGCCCTTCGCCAATAAAGATCACGAACATCGTGTTTTCCCGGCCGATGCGATCCGAGATAAATCCGCACAACGGACGCGTCAGTCCATTGCACAGATTGTCGATCGACAAGGTCATCGTCAGCAGCGGCAGCGTAAATCCGAGCATAGTCACCGGCATCGTGGCAAACCCAAAATCCTTGGCGATGGGACCCAATTGCGCGGTCGCCATGATGCCGCCGGCGGCCACCGCGACGAACGACACGTAGATCACCCAGAACACCGGCGTGCGCACCATCTGGCCCGGCGTGAACTCGACCGGGTTGGTCAGATTGGCCTTGTTCGCGCGGGCGCCCTTCGGGGGCTGCGGCCTCACCAGCAGCATCGCCATGGCAAAGATCAGTACGCCTTGCAGGATGCCGAAGGTAAGGAACGCATGTTCGTATCCCGATTTCTGGATCATGTTGGCGATGGGGATCACGGTCAGCGCCGAGCCCGCGCCGAAGCCAGCCGCCGTCAGTCCCGCCGCAAGACCGCGCTTGTCCGGAAACCACTTCAACGCATTGCCCACGCAGGTGCCATACACGCCGCCGGCGCCGATACCGGCGATGACCGCGGCGGCATAGAGCATCGGCAAGGAAGTCGCGTACGAGTTCATCACCCACGCGAGGCCCGCGCAGATCGCGCCGACCGCGACCACGGGACGCGGCCCAAACTGGTCCACCAGCCAGCCTTCCAATGGCACCAGCCAGGTCTCGGTGACGATAAAAATGGAAAAGGCGACCTGAATCGCAGAGTCGCCCCAGTGATGCTTGGCATTCATCGGCGTGACGAACAGCGTCCAGCCGTACTGGAGGTTCGCCACCAGGCCCATGCACAGGACGCCGATAAAGAGCTGGAACCAGCGGTTGCGGAGCAGGCCACCATTGGAATCGCCCGCAACGGGGCCTGTCGCATCGGTGTGCGCCATGTCGTGTCTCCTTGCATTAGTGTCATTCGCGCTCTGCGGCGCGAGGTGTGGGCTGGCCTTGGGGGACGCCCGACTTTCACTACTGAATGAGCGCGCCTGACATTGCGGCACGTTGTATTCGTGAATTGATGCTACTTCAAACTTAGATCAGCACGGCATAAAGTTTTTTATTATGATCATTGACGATCCTTTATAGATTGCAGGAACTCGTGCAATGAAAAATGCCACGCTGCGCCAGCTGAAAGTGTTCGAAACGGTGGCCCGTCACTTGAGCTTTTCACGCGCTGCCGAGGAGCTGCATCTCACCCAACCCGCTGTTTCCACACAGGTTCGGCAGTTGGAGCATCACGTGGGTCTGCCCCTGTTCGAGCAGCTTGGCAAACGCATCTACCTCACGCCGGCCGGCACGGAGATGCTCCACTACAGCCGCAGCATCATTCAGCAATTTCGTGAAGCCGAAGATGCGATGGCCCAGCTTAAGGGTATTTCCGGAGGCCGTTTGAATGTCGCGGTGATCAGTGCGGGCGACTATTTCTTTCCGCGCCTGCTTGCGGAATTCATGAATCGCCATGATGCGGTGACTTTAAATCTTGCAGTGCACAATCGCGAAGAATTATTACATCAGCTGGCGGGAAATCTGACTGATCTGGCGGTCATGGTGCGCCCGCCCGAGGGCATTGACACCATCGCGGAGTCGTTTGCGCCGCACCCTTATGTCATCGTGGCAGCACCCAATCACCCGCTGGTCGGGCAGCGCAACATTCCCTTGGCCGGCCTTGCAGAAGAAGCGTTCGTTTCGCGCGAGAAGGGATCGGACACCTGGAACTCGATGCAGGAAGGTTTCGCAGGCCGGCTGTCGAACTTGCGCATCGCGATGGAAATCAAGAGCACTGAGACCATCAAGCAAGCGGTCATTGCCAACATGGGCATCGCCTTTCTGTCCGCACATACCGTGGGGCTGGAGTTGCAGACGGGCAAGCTGGCTGTGCTCGATATCGAAGGTTTTCCGGTGATGCTGAATTGGTACGTGGTCCATCGCAAGAACAAGCGGCTCCCGCCAGTGGCGCTCGCGTTCAAGCATTTCCTGATGGAAGAAGGTCACACGCTGATTCAGCAGATTACCGGCGTAGAAGGCCTGATCCGGCCGCGCCTGGCAAGTCATTCCATCCATAAGCAATGACTTATGATTTTTAGCTGAAACTTTAATTATCGTAAATCGTTCTCGCCGCCTAAGCTGCACACATACCACGGCTCACCATGAGTGCAACTTCAGGAGACGATCATGAACCACGTCCAGTCCGACGCGCCTGCCTTCACCGCAACCTCCCCGGCCAGCACCGACACGCAACGCCATGATCGTGAAGTCCATCTGGCAGCCTACAACGCCGCGTTCGCCGAGCTTGGGCTGCGCTTTCGCTGGGACATGCCGATGTTCGATTGGCTGTGCGGCATTGAATGCGAAAAGACCCGCGTCACGCGCTATATCGAGGAATATCACGCGCATCTGCTCCATGCCTACGATGCGCCGTTCCTTAGCCAGCTCATCTTCGACAAGAAGAACGAGTACATGAAAGCCAAGGACGGCATGGGCATGAATTGACAGCAAACTACGCGACGTGCCGGCCGGCGACCCGGCGGCACTGAAAGCGCCACGATCACAAAGGGCCCGCACGGGCCCTTGCTGCTTTTCCTCGCGTCGTTCATCCCTTGACGTGGTTCACCAGCGCGCCGATGCCGTCGATCGACACCTCGACCACGGCGCCGTCCTTCATCGATCCCACGCCCAACGACGTCCCGACCGCGATCACATCGCCTGGCATCAGCGTGAGATCCTGCGAGATCCGGCTGACCTGTTCTTCGGGCGAAAAGATCATGTCCGACAGCGGATAATTCTGCCGCTCCGCGCCATCGAGCCGCGTCACCACGCTGGCGCTGCGCCAGTCGAAATGCGTGACGATGGCCGGACCCAGGCAGCCGAACGTGTCATAGCCCTTCGCACGCGTCCATTGCGGAAAGTTGGGGTCCTCCGCGATGAGCTCCGCAGCGGTAACATCGTTCACCACCGTATAGCCGAAGATGCATGACGCCGCCTCGGACACGCTGACGTTGCGGCATTTCCTGCCAATGACGATGCCAAGCTCGCCCTCGTAGACGATCTTGCCGCGATAGCTGGGAGGCCGCACGATGGCGTCGCCCGGCCCCGCCAGCGAAGTGGCGGGCTTCATCAGGAACAGCGGATTCAGCGGCGCCGGCTTTTCCAGCTTTCGCGCCAGCGCATGAAAGTTGTTCCACAGCGCAACGATCTTTCCGGGCTCGCAGGGCGCAAGCAGCTGCAGCTCGGCACGCGGCAGCACCGCGCCCGTAGGCATCGGGTCCGCATAGGGTGGACCGTCGAAAACGATCACGCGATCGCCTTCCACGCGACCGAAACTGACACCGCCGCGAGGACTGCGGAAGCGAATCCAGACTTGCTGCATGGGCTCTCCTTGTACGCTTGTGCGAAAAGAAAAGCCCTCAACGGATAGCTGTTCCGTTGAGGGCCGACTACCGATCCATCATGCCAGCGCGGCTGCGCGCATCAGATCTTGCCCGCCCCCCTCGCCCACTTGTACTTCGCACCCAGCACGGCCACCGGGATTTCCGTCGAGTAGGCATAGGCAGGCACGCCATGCTCGTACAGATACTCGGCAGCCTCTTCGACCTGTACGTCGCCGGCAAGCGACGCGACGATTGGCTTCTCGATGCCCCGTGCGGCCATTTCCTCCTTCACTTCGATCACCAGCTTCGCAAACACCATCGGCGGCGTGATGATGGTGTGCCAGTAGCCAAGGATAATCGCGTGGATGCGCGGATCCTCGAGGCCGAGCTTGATCGTGTTCTTGTAGGTCGAGGGCGGCTCGCCGCCGGTGATGTCCACCGGATTGCCCGCGGCCCCGAACGGTGGAATGAACTTGCGGAATGCGGCGTCCAGATCGTCAGGCATGGTCATCAGCGACAAGCCGTTGTCGACACAGGCGTCGGACAGCAGCACGCCAGAGCCGCCCGCACCGGTGATGATCACGACGTTCTCGCCCTTAGGCGTCGGCAGCTTCGGAATGCCCCGCGCGAATTCCAGCAGATCTCGCAGCGACCTGGCGCGGATCACTCCTGCCTGCTTGAATACGTCCTCGTAGATCTTGTCGTTGCCTGCCAGCGCGCCAGTGTGCGAACTGGCAGCGCGCGCGCCCAGGCTGGTGCGTCCCGCCTTGAGCACCACCACCGGCTTCTTCTTCGATACGCGCCGCGCCACCTCGGCGAACGAGCGGCCGTCTTTCAGATCCTCGCAATGCTGCGCAATGATCTCGGTGTTGTCGTCCTGCTCGAAGAACGTGAGCAGATCGTCCTCGTCGATATCGGACTTGTTGCCCAGCCCCACGATTGCGGACACGCCCATCTTCGCCGAGCGTGAAAAGCCGATGATGGCCATGCCGATGCCGCCCGACTGGGACGACAGCGCGGCCTTGCCCTTCACGTCGTAAGGTGTGCAGAACGTGGCGCACAGGTTCTTCGGCGTGTAATAGAAGCCGTAGATGTTGGGGCCCATCAGGCGGATATTGTGCTTGCGCGCAATGGCGACGATTTCGTCCTGGCCTTCGACGTTGCCGGTTTCCGCAAAGCCCGACGGAATCAGTACGGCGCCCGGGATGCCCTTCTTGCCGACCTCCTCCAACGCCTGCGCGACAAATTTGGCCGGGATGGCAAACACCGCCACATCGACATCGCCGGGCACGTCCAGTACGCTCTTGTAAGCCGTCATGCCCATGATCTCTTCGGCCTTGGGATGGATCGGGTAGATCTTTCCCTGGTAGCCGCCGTTGATCAGGTTCTTCATCACCGAGTTACCGATCTTGCCGTCTTCGGCCGACGCACCGATCACCGCCACCGTATCCGGCTTCATGATGCGGTTCATCTGGCGGACGATTTCATCCTGGCTGGGCCGATATTTTTCGGGATGCGGTGAATAATCGACCACGATGCGCACGTCTGCCGCGATGGCGCCATCCTTGCTGGCGAACACCGGATTCAGGTCCAGCTCCGAGATCTCGGGAAAGTCGCTGACCAGTTCCGATACACGTTGGATCATGCCGGCCAGCGCCTCGCGATTGGCGGGGTCGGCGCCGCGCACGCCCTTGAGCACTTCTGCGGCCGCAATGCCATCGAGCATGGACAGCGCATCGTCGTAGGTGGCCGGCGCCATGCGGAAGGTGATGTCCTTGAGCACTTCCACCAGCACGCCGCCCAGCCCAAACGCCACCAGCTTGCCGAACGACGGATCGGTCACGGCGCCGATGATCACCTCCTGGCCGCCGGTGATCATCTGCTGCACCTGTACGCCGATGATTTCCGCATTGGCGTTGTAGCGCTTGGCGTTATCGACGATCGTCCGATAGCCCTGCTCCACCTCGGCGGCCGATTTCAATCCGACCAGCACGCCGCCAGCTTCGGTCTTGTGCAGGATGTCCGGCGACACGATCTTGAGCACCACCGGAAAGCCCATCTTCGTCGCCAGTTCCACGGCGCCGGTGGGCGATTTGGCCACGCCTTCTCCCGGCACCGTGATGCCATAGGCGTCGCAGACCAGCTTGCCTTCGGGCGCGGTCAACGCATTGCGCCCTTCCTCCTTGACGGTAGCAAGAATCTTGCGTACCGCATCCTTGTTATGTGCCATGTCAGGTCTCCATCTGTTCCGGCGAGATTCCGGCTTGCGTATCGTTAGGCATGCAACGGGGCAGCCGCCCCGCGTGGAAACGCGGGCGGCATGCAGACTTCACGGGAGAAACTTCTGGAAAAAGGCCGGCGCTACACCGCCCCGGCGGCCTTCAATGCGGCAATCTGCGCCGGCGTGCGGCCCAGCCATTCGAGCACTTCATCGGTGTGCTCGCCCAACAGCGGCGAGCGTTCGACCTGCACCGGCGACGCCGACAGAGAAATCGGGCAACCCAGCTGCACATACTTGCCGCGTTCCGGATGGTCCAGTTCGACCAGATAGCCGCGCTCGTACAGCGAGCCATCCTCGATCAGGTCTTTCATCGAGAGAATCGGACCGCACGGCACATCGACCTCGTTCAACGCATCCATCACCTCGAACTTGGTCTTGGTCTTGGTCCACTTCTCGACGATGCCAAAGCACTCGCTCAGGCACTTCAGACGGGCCTCGGGCGTGGCGAACTGCGGATGGGTGATCAGATCCTCGCGCCCGCAGAGTCGCATCAGCGGCTCCCAGCCTTGCGGCTGGATGATCACGTAGACGTAGTCGTTGGCGCCGCCCGGAGCGCAGCGCAATGCCGCCCCCGGCTGGCCGCCGCCCGACGCGTTGCCGGCGCGCGGCACATAGTCGTGGAATTCGGCGTTCGGGTATTCCTTCAGCGGTCCCGCGGCCAGACGCTGCTGGTCGCGCAGCTTCACGCGGCACAAGTTCAGCACCGAATCCTGCATCGCCACTTCCACGCGCTGTCCACGTCCCGTGTGTTCGCGATGTAGCAGCGCAGCCAGAATGCCGACCACGCAATGCACGCCGGTGCCGGAATCGCCGATCTGCGCGCCGGTTACGGTGGGCACGCCGTCCTCGCTGCCGGTGGTGCTGGCCGAACCGCCCATGCACTGCGCGACGTTTTCATAGGCCTTGCAATCGGCGTACGGACCCGGGCCGAAGCCCTTAATCGATGCGTAGATCAAGCGCGGATTCAGCGACTGCAGGCGATCCCAGTCGAAGCCCGCGCGATCGAGCACACCCGGTCCGAAATTCTCGACCAGCACGTCGCAGCGCTGCACCAGGTCTTCGAGCAGTGCCTTGCCTTCGGGCGTCTTCATATTGAGCGTCAGGCTGCGCTTGTTCGAGTTCAGCATCGTGAAATAGAGGCTGTCCGCGTTTGGCACATCGCGCAACTGGCTGCGCGTGATATCGCCGCGCCCGGGCAGTTCCACCTTGATCACATCGGCGCCCAGCCAGGCCATCAGCTGTGTCGCCGACGGGCCGGCCTGCACATGGGTCATGTCCAGAATGCGGACCCCTTCCAGAGCCTTGTTGTTCATGGCGTTGTCTCCTTGAGTATTCTCGTGAAGGCAATGTCTGTGCAGACGGCCTTATTTGTACATGGTCTGGTTCTTGGTGCCCGGCGCATATTCGCGCGGATCGACCCAGATATTGATCACCGCCGATTTGCCGGTCTTGGAGATCGACTCGCGCCCACGCTGCAGTGCGCTGGCGATCTGGCCCGGATCGCGCACTTCCTCGCCGTATCCGCCCAGCATCTCGGCGAACTTCGAGAACGGCACGTCCGACAGCAGATTCCCGACATTGCCGCGCTCGTCGCCATACTTGGCCAACTGGCCGTAGCGGATCTGGTTCATCGCGGAGTTATTGCCGATCACGGCCAGATACGGCACGCCAAAGCGATTGGCGGTTTCCATATCGAACGCGGTCATGCCGAACGAGCCGTCGCCGTAGTAGCACAGCACTTCCTTGCCCGGATTGGCCAGGCCCGCCGCTATGGCAAACCCAGTGCCGACGCCCAACGAGCCCAGCGCGCCCGGATCCATCCACTGGCCGGGATTGCGCGGGCGCACGGCCTGAGCGGAGATTGTCACCACGTCGCCGCCGTCGCCGATATAGATCGTGTTGTCGGCCAGGAACTCGTTGAGTTCATAGGCCACGCGATACGGGTGGATTGGGGTGTTCTCAGACTTGAACAGCGGCATCAGCTTTTCCGTTGCCACCGCCTCGGCTTCCATCAACTGACCCATCCACTTCTTGCGCGCCTGGCGCTTGTCGTTCTTGATGCGCCCGCTCGCCGCCTGCAGCACCGCGCCCAGGATCGCGCCGGGATCGCCCACCAGGCCCAGATCGATCTCGCGATTCTTGCCAACGGTGCGGTAATCCATGTCGATCTGCACCAGCGTGATCTCCTTGCTGATGCGCTTGCCGTAGCCCATGCGGAAATCGAACGGCGTACCGACAATGATCAGCACATCGGCATTGGCGAATGCCTGCGAGCGCGTGCGGTCGAAATGATGCGGATCGCCCGGCGGCAAGAGGCCGCGCGCCGCGCCGTTGAAGTAGCCCGGAATATCTAGGCCGCGCAGCAGCGCGATGGCTTCTTCATGGCCGCGTGCGGTCCACACCTGCTGCCCGTAAAGGATGGCAGGACGCTCTGCGTTGACCAGGATGTCGGCCAGCTTCTCGATATCGTGCGGATCGCCCACCGACCTGGTCGACGCGCGATAGTGACCCGGGCGCGGGATGACCGCGCGCGACAGATCGACCTCGCGATCAAGCACGTCACGCGGAATTTCCAGGTAGGCCGGGCCAGGCGCGCCGTTGAAGCATTCGCGCGCAGCCATCGAGATCATGTCGGCCACACGCTCAGTGCTGGGAATGCTGGCGGAAAACTTGGTGATCGGCGCCATCATGTCCACATGCGGCAGATCCTGCAGCGAGCCCATCTTGTGCTGGCTCAGCGCGCCCTGGCCGCCGATATGGATGATCGGGCTTTCCGAACGGAATGCCGTCGCCACGCCGGTGACCGCATTGGTGCAGCCCGGGCCGGCGGTCGTCACAACACAGCCAAGCTTGCCGGTCTGGCGCGCGTAGCCGTCTGCGGCATGCGCGGCCACCTGCTCGTGTCGCACGTCGATGATGCGAATGCCCTCATCCACGCAGCCGTCATAGATATCGATGATGTGGCCGCCGCACAGCGTAAAGATCGTATCGACGCCCTCGTTCTTCAGCGCTCGCGCCACCAAGTGGCCGCCTGATACGACACCCGCTTCGCGGGACTTTTGCTTCAGCGTGTCTTCGGCCGTGGTCGAGTCGGGCCGGGTGGATACGACAGCGGACATGTCTTGGTCTCCTCATTGGACTTGGGAATCGCCGATCGTTACGCATTGGAAAGCGGTCGATCTTGATGACATACGGTATGTGATATACCACCAAACAACAAGGAGAAAATGCAGCGCGGTTCCGACTTTCCATGACGCAGCGCGGCAATCGGTTCTGGGGATTTCGCGTTAACCCGCACGATATAAGGGAGTGCGATCAATGTGAGGGCATTGATGCGAAACCGTTTTAGGTCGCTCGGTGCCGCTTTTCCTCATCTCCCCTGTCGCGATTTCGCTTGATTTTCTTGTTGATATATTACATATCATATTTCACGTCATGGAGAATCGAACAGGCGGGCCCCGACCTGCGGCACGTGACGCCAACAAGCGAGGAGACACGTGAACATTCACGAATATCAGGCAAAGGAATTGCTCAGGCGCTACGAGGTGGCCGTCCCGCATGGCTGCGTGGCGTTTACTCCTGACGAAGCCGCGCATGCGGCGCGCAAGCTCGGTGGGCCGGTGTGGGTGGTGAAATCGCAGATCCACGCCGGCGGGCGCGGTGCCGGACGGTTTGTCGGCGATGCTTCCGGCAAAGGCGGCGTGCGCGTGGTCAAGTCGATCGACGATGTCCGTGCCAATGCGGCGCAGATGCTCGGCAAGACGCTGGTGACCAAGCAGACCGGTCCCGCCGGCCGCGAAGTGCGCCGACTCTATATCGAGGAAGGTTGCGACATCGCCCGCGAGCTGTATTTAGGGATGCTGATCGATCGTGCCACATCGCGCATCACGATCATGGCTTCCACCGAAGGCGGCATGGAAATCGAGGAAGTGGCCGCGCAAACGCCCGAGAAAATCCTCAAGGTGGCGATCGACCCTGCCAGCGGCATCCAGCCGTTCCACGCGCGGCGCTTGGCCTTCGGTCTGGGTCTGTCCGGCAAGCAGGTTGGCGCGGCGACGCGCTTCATTCTGTCCGCGTATCGCGCGTTCACCGAACTCGATGCATCGATCGTCGAGATCAATCCGCTCGTGGTGACGGGCAGCGGAGACGTCATCGCGCTCGACGCCAAGTTCAATTTCGACGACAACGCCCTGTTCCGCCATCCCGACATCGACGCGATGCGCGACGAAAGCGAGGAAGACCCGGCAGAATCCGAAGCCGCCCGGCATGCGCTGAACTACGTGCGCCTGGACGGCAATATCGGATGCATGGTGAACGGTGCGGGCCTTGCCATGGCAACCATGGACATCATCAAGCTCTACGGCGGCGAACCGGCCAACTTTCTCGATGTGGGCGGCGGCGCCACCAAGGAACGCGTGACCGCCGCGTTCCGCCTGATCCTTGCCGACCCCAAGGTCGAAGGCATCCTGGTGAACATTTTCGGCGGCATCATGCGCTGCGACGTGATCGCCGAAGGCGTGGTCGCCGCGGCGCGCGAGGTGGATCTCACGGTGCCGCTGGTCGTGCGGCTGGAAGGCACCAATGTCGACCTCGGCAAGAAGATCCTGCGCGATTCCGGCTTGCCGATCTTGTCGGCCAACCATCTGGCCGATGCGGCCGAAAAAGTCGTGGCCGCCGTGCGCGCCGTGCAATCGAAAGGAGGGAAGTGACATGGCCGTTCTGATCCACCGCGACACACGCGTGATCTGCCAGGGATTCACCGGCGCGCAGGGCATCTTCCATTCCGAACAGGCACTCGCTTACGGCACGAAAATGGTGGGCGGCGTCACCCCCGGCAAAGGCGGCGAATCGCATCTGGGCCTGCCGGTATTCGACACCGTTGCCGCGGCTGCCCGGGCGACCGGCGCGGATGCGTCGGTCATCTACGTACCGCCGCCCTTCGCCGCCGATGCGATCCTGGAAGCCGTCGATGCCGGCATTGGGCTGATCGTCTGCATTACCGAGGGCATCCCCGTGCTCGACATGGTGCGCGTCAAACGCGCGCTGTCGGGCTCGTCGAGCCGGCTGGTGGGGCCTAATTGTCCCGGTGTGATCACGCCGGGACAATGCAAGATCGGCATCATGCCGGGCCATATCCATACGCCGGGCAAGATCGGCGTGGTTTCGCGCTCGGGAACGCTGACCTACGAGGCTGTGGCGCAAACCACGGCGGCGGGCCTTGGACAATCAACCTGCATCGGCATTGGCGGCGACCCCGTCAATGGCACCGATTTCATCGATTGCCTGGAAATGTTCCTGGCCGACGATCAAACCGAAGGCATCATCATGATTGGCGAGATCGGCGGCTCGGCCGAGGAAGACGCCGCGCAGTTTCTGCGCGACGCCCGCACGCACAAACCGGTGGTCGGGTTCATTGCCGGCACCACTGCGCCGCCGGGACGACGCATGGGTCATGCGGGCGCCATTATTTCGGGCGGCGCGGGCACCGCGGAAGCGAAGATCGAGGCCATGCGCGCCGCGGGTATCCACGTTGCCGCGTCACCCGCGGAGCTGGGGCAGACCATGGCGGCGGCAATGCGCTAAGCACCGCGGCGGCGGACAGAAGAAAGGCGCTGCATGTCCGCGCCTTTTTTACTGCGCATCGCCAAGCGTCCGATTGATCGGACGATGATTCGGCAATGGGCAACGAAAGACCTCGCGCCGCTTTGGCGATCGACGTTCAGTCGAGGAAATCGCAGTTTTTTTCCACGTACTCGGCCAGATCCAGCGAGTGCTGGCGCACCAGGCGTTCGGCCAGTTCGGTGTCGCGATTTTCCAGCGCTTCGATGATGCGCAGATGGTCAACGATCGAACGCGCCGCGCGGTCGCTTTGCGAGATGGTCATCTTCCGGATCGCGCGAACATGGACAAAAATATTCTTGATCTGGTCCATGATGATCTGCGACTTCGACAACTGCACGATGGCCTGATGGAAGGCGATATTGGCATCCGAGTACTCCTCGATATGCTCGGCGGGCGTGGCGTCGCGAAAACTGTCGAACATATGCCGCAGACGGCCGATCTCCTCGTCGGACGCGTGCTGCGTGGCCAGCCGCGCGGCCATGCTTTCCAGCGCAGCCCAGACCTGAATCATCTCGACGATTTCGCGCTTGGTCTTGCGCGTGATGTAGATGCCGCGACGCGGCACCGTGCGCAGAAATCCTTCCTGCTCCAGCAGGGTCATCGCCTCGCGGATCGGCGTTCGGCTGACGCCCAGCGCTTCGGACAGCACGCGTTCATCGAGCCGGACTTCCTCGCGCGACTGATAGATATCGGCATCGGCAATCGCCTGGCGCAGCATCGCGTAGGCCTGGTCGCGCAGGCTGGCGCCGGCGTTGATCGGTTGCAGCGAAAGGGACAGGCCGCCTTGCGGCGCGGCCTGGGGCTGGATTTCGGGTTGGCTTTGGGCAGACATGAATGCACTCGTCAATGGCCGGCGCCCCGAACGCCAAGTTGGCGTCCGGCGGCACACACCCTTTTATGAACGTCATTGCGTTGAGTTTGGCATGGCGCCATGCGAATTGCTCATCAATCTGGCGCCATGCCGCGCGCTTGCCATCACAATGGGACGCGTCCGGCCTTTCGTATATGGTATATCACTATGACCAGACTGCCGAAGACTGCCATCACACGGGCCGCTGCTTTCACGCCGCCCGCGCCACCTTGGCGCCGGGCGCGCGTTCGGCCACTGCCGTCTGCGCCATGCGGTCCCGCTGCTTGATCAGTCCGAGCACGGCGTCGATCATCGGCGTCGGCTGCCCAGTCATGCGGCCCATTTCCTGCACCACGGTCAGCAGCGGATCGATTTCCATCGCCCTGCCCGCTTCCAGGTCCTGCAGCATCGACGTCTTGTGCGCCCCCACCGAGCCGGCCCCATCGATGCGGCGTTCCACGTCGACGCGAAAGTGCACGCCGAATCGTTCGGCAATCGCCTTCGCCTCCAGCATCATCTGCCTGGACAGCGCGCGCGTGGCGGGATCGGACGTGATGACATCGAGCGTGGCATGCGTCAGCGCGCTGATCGGATTGAAGCAGAGATTGCCCCACAGCTTGAGCCAGATTTCATCGCGGATGTTGTCGCGTACCGGCGCATCCATATCGGCCTTGACCATCCATTCCGAAAGGCGCACGACGCGTTCGGAGCGGCTGCCGTCCGGCTCTCCGATCGGAAACTTTTTGCCATATACGTGCTTGATCACGCCGGGCGCCACGATTTCGGCGGCCGGATACAGCACGCAGCCGATGGCGCGATCCGGGCCCAGGCCCCGCCATTGCGTGCCACCGGGATCAACGCTTTCCAGCGTGCGGCCGGCAAACTCGCCGCCGTGCTCGTGGAAATACCAATAGGGAATGCCGTTGACGCCGGTGACCACCGCGGTGTCCGGTCCTAGCAAGGCTTGCATGGAGCCAACTACGCCCGGCACCTGATGGGCCTTGAGCGTAATGAATACGTAGTCCTGCGGACCGAGTTCGCGCGGATCGTTAGTACAGCGCACCTTGGCCACACGCTCCTCGCCTTCGATCTGCAGTCGGACGCCGTTGGCCTGCATGGCCGCAAGATGGGGGCCGCGTGCGATGAAACTGACATCGGCGCCGGCCAGCGCCAACTGCGCGCCCATATAACCGCCGATCGCGCCGGCACCGTAGATACAAATCTTCATGGGGTCGTCTCCTCGATGTTTTTGATACGAAATCTTGGTATATCACATACTATATTTCACTATCGCGGTTACACAACCCACTTATTGCAGCGGGTCGCCTTTTTGGTGCTGTATTGGCTTCGTGGGTGCCGTGCTGTGCGCTACCATGTCTCGCGTCGTCCGCTTGTCGTCGCCACGTGGGCCCTCTTCGGCCCCCATCCACGAACGTTTCGGAGCCTGGAGTCCGCATGCAAACGCTGCTTGAACTGGCGCGCGATCCGGCCGCCTGGGCCGCACTGGCCACTTTGGTCGCCATGGAGATCGTGCTCGGCATCGACAACCTGATCTTCATTTCGATCTTGACCAACAAGCTGCCCGAAGAGACGCGCGAGAAAGCACGCCGCATCGGCATCGGCCTGGCGCTGATCCTGCGGCTGGGCCTGCTGGCGACGATCGCGATCATCGTGGCCCTGACCGAACCGGTCTTCACGGTGTTCGGCAAGGGCTTTTCGTGGCGCGACATGATCCTGATCGCTGGCGGCGTGTTTCTGGTCTGGAAGGCCACGCGCGAGATCCATCAGCACGTGGCGCCGGAACCGGAACACGAGGGCGCCGCGCTGGCGCGCGCCGTGCCGGGCTTTGCCGCCGCAATCGGCCAGATCCTGGTGCTGGACCTGGTGTTCTCGATCGACAGCATCATCACCGCCGTCGGCATGACCGATCACGTGCCGATCATGTTCGTCGCCGTGATCGCCGCCGTGACCGTGATGCTGGTAGCAGCCGGCCCTCTGGCCAATTTCATCAACAAAAATCCCACCATCGTCATGCTGGCGCTGGCGTTCCTGATCATGATCGGCATGACACTGATCGCCGACGGGCTCGGCCACCATGTGCCCAAGGGTTACATCTACACGGCCATGGCGTTTTCGACGGCAGTGGAAGGGTTGAACATGCTGGCGCGGCGGCGACGCGCAAAGGCCCGGGACAGCACATCGTCGACCTAGCACACTAGTGAGGCGGATGCGCGACGCGGTATGATGGTTGTCCTGCTGTCATCCCTACATCACGTTTTCATGCTTCCCACGGACCTCGCCGGCACCGACGGCGATCAGAGTGCCTCCCTGCCACGTTCGGAACGGGCCTATCAACAGCTGCGCGCGGCGATTCAGGCCGGCCAGCTGCCGCCGGGCACGCGCCTGCGTGAAGTCGAACTGGCGGAATCGCTCGGCTTGTCCCGTACGCCGGTTCGCGAGGCACTGTCGCGCCTGGAGTCCGAAGGCCTGGTCGTCAACGAGCCAAATCGCGGCATGATGGTGACCCGGCTGGACGCGAGCATGGTCAGCGAGTTGTACGTGATGCGTGAGGTGCTGGAATCCACCGCCGCGGCGCTGGCGGCGCGCCATGCAACCGACGTGGAGATCTCGCTGCTGCGCGATATTGTCGAGCGCGACCTCTCTTTTGCCGATGATCCCGACCGGCTGGCGATGAACAACCGGCTGTTCCACGAGACGCTGCATCGCTGCGCGCACAATCGATATCTGTTGAAAACTCTGCGCTCGCTGCACGAATCGATGGCGTTGCTTGGGCGCTCGACGCTGGCGGTGCCCGGTCGCGCGCGCGGATCGTACGAGGAACACATGTCGCTGGTCGAAGCACTGGAAGCCCGCAATCCGGAACAGGCGGAACAGATCGCGCGTCGCCATATCCAGCAGGCGTACAAAGTGAGATTGTCGCTGTGGATCGAGGAACAGTCGGGCATGTAAGCGGACGCAAACACGGCCGCCCCGCGCCGATATGCACGACAAATAGCCCCGTCATTCGGGGCTATTGTTTTATGGGGCCGAAAAGTGTGTTCCGCTGGCGCCCTTTTTTGCAATGACGATAACCGCTATCGTGCTTGGCAGGACCGGGGCTCTCTCTCCCCTTGGTCTCACGTCACCCTCCGTGGCGGTTTTTTCATGATTGGCGCTGGCGCGAACGGCAAATTGTTCGTCCGCACATTCCGTCGGCGCGGGGCGCGGCAGATTGCCGCGCCTGGTTTTTTTCGACTTTGCGTGCCAAACCGAGGTCCATCATGACAAACAAGCCCGTCAAGATTCCCGGCAACGACCATCCCATTTCGATCGCCCCACAGCCTGGCCGCGTGGTGGTCACGGCAGGCGGCCGCGTCATTGCCGACAGCCGACATGCGCTGACACTGAAGGAAGCGTCGTATCCGCCCGTGCAGTACATCCCGCGGGCTGACGTCGATATGACACAGTTGTCCCGCACCACCCACAGCAGCTACTGTCCGTACAAGGGCGACGCCGCCTATTTCAGCATCTCCGCTGCCGGCGCGCGCGCCGACAATGCAGTCTGGACTTACGAACACCCGCACGACGCGGTGGCCGAAATCGCCGGTTTCGTCGCGTTCTACCCGGATCGCGTGGACAGCCTCGAAATCCGCGAATAGCGGGCAACGCAAGACAGCCCAAAAAGGCCACGCAAAAAAACCGGCCGCCGCACACCTGGATTCGGTGTGCGGCGGCCGGTTTTTCAATGCTTGCGGGCGCTGGTGGAGCCGCCCGTTTTTGTCTGCCAGTGCCGATCAGCCGTTGGCGTAGACCACCTTGGCCTTGCGCGCTTCGTTCTGCAGACGGGTGAAAACGTTCTGCACGGCGGCGATGACGCGCTTCACATCGTTAGCAAAACCCAGGCTTTGCGTGCCCAGTTCGCGCTCGATCAGGTCGCGTTCGAGTTGATCGGTCAGCTTGATATCGGATTGGGTGTTCATGGCGTCCTTCCTTTCAGGGATAACCCTTATGGGGTTTTCCCGAATTGTAGCAGACGCTTTGTCGCATTGCAGCATTAGGTAATAGTGCGTATGCAATCGCGCAACAGCGGGCGTGAGAAGCCACGTACCAAGCGCTTTTCAATGCGAGACGGGTCGTTAGCTACTATTTATGCATCTTGATGCACTTAAAATCGCTGCTGTATTTGAATTCATTGCGATTACTTGCGCATTGCCGCCGTGGTTCCGGCTAGAGCCAGCCGCTCCCTTCCCACAAAGATCCTTTCCGGCATCTGCAGATTGCGCAACTCCAGCGCTTCCAGCGGGCCGCGCCCCACGGCCGCACGCATCTGGTAGCGGATCGGATATCGCATGTCAGCCGGTGCGGCAAGCCGGGCTGCGCGCGGCACCAAGCTTTCTGGATGATCCGGACGATCTACCGCA
>Ga0233425_10001310_pt1 | contig 57048 bp, 50 predicted proteins | sample Watercolumn_Towu_2_FD_181712 | JGI IMG/M metagenome (GOLD analysis project Ga0233425, IMG submission 181712) | Freshwater microbial communities from Lake Towuti, South Sulawesi, Indonesia - Watercolumn_Towuti2014_140_MG | ecosystem: Environmental > Aquatic > Freshwater > Lake | place... | reverse complement strand
GGCAAAGGGGGAAAAGATCGGTCAACGATCTTGCCGACGCGGGTCATCGATCCGTTGCGTGCCCATCTGGATCGGGTAAAGCAGTTGCATGAGGGTGACCTGGGCGCGGGGCTCGGCGAGGCGACCCTGCCTTTTGCCCTGGCGAGGAAGTACCCTCAAGCTGGATATGAGTGGGGCTGGCATATGCCTTCCCCTCGAAGTCGTTGTGCACGAAACCCAATACCGGTCGTCAAACCCGGTTTCACATGCACGAGAAGACGTTGCAGCGGACCGTCTCTCAAGCCGTGCGACGTGCGCGGATCTGCAAGCCAGTCAGTTGCCACACCTTCCGGCAATCGTTTGCGACCCATCTACTGGAGACCGGCGTGGACATCCGAACGATTCAGGAACTGATGGGACATAAGGATGTTTCGACGACGATGATCTACACCCATGTGATGTGCAAACCCGACCGACAGGTGACGAGCCCGGCGGACTTATGAGGGATGGCTGGCCCTGCCGTGCTTCAAGTATGCTGGGTCTAGCCCAAAGGGCGGCTTGGTGCGAAGTCCAGCCGCCCACTTCAGGGATGTGTAGGTCTGCTAGAGGTTCGTAGCCGACGCTCCCCTCGACGAATTCCACGGTCTGCTTCGGCTGTAATACCGCACTCCCATGCATGCACAGGGACTGTCCGCTCTTGGGGCTCATTGCCACCACGCCTTTGCCAGCACCGCCGCTGCGCTGCCCAGCAACAGCAGGTTCACCAGCCGCAGCATCTGCGCGTCGCTGAGGCGGGTATGCACATGGCTGCCGGCGTATAGTGCCGCGACGATGAGCGGGGCGGCCATCAGGCTGTTGAGCCAGGTCCGGGATTCCCACAGCAGGCCGGCGGCCAGGAAGGTCGCGATGCGGATCAGCCCCTCGAGGAAGAAGAGGCCCGACAGGGTGGCGCGCAGGGCGGATTTGTCGCGGATGCGGTGGGAGAGATAGATGACGTAGGGCGGGCCGCCGGTGCCGAACAGACCGCTCACCGCGCCGCCGGAAAAGGCGGCGGGATAGGCCCAGCCTGTCGAGGCGGGCGAGAAAGGGCCAGGCTTCACCATCAGGCCGCGCACGGCGAAGGCCAGGATGAAAGCGCCTAATACCGTGAGCAGGACACTTGGCGGCAGCGATACCAGCAAGCCGGTACCGGCTATGACGCCCACCAGGGTGGCAGGCAGCAGGCGGCGGATTTCCGGCCAGTCCACATGCTTGAAATGGAGGCCGCCGACCAGGGCCGAGGCGGCGAAGTCCGCAATCAGCATGAAGGGCACCACCTGGGTGAGGGGGAAGCGCAGGGCCAGCAGGGGCACGGCGATGAGGCCGGAGCCGAAACCCGAGATGCCGCGCACGAAGTAGGCCAGCAGCAGGATGGCGGCGGCATAGGCGAGGTCGGGGAGGGTCACGGGGGGCATGGTTTCCGGCGGGGCTTGCATTATCGTCGACGGGGGGCGTTGGCGGACGCCCTCTCCCGCCGGCCGCTCGCCAGCTTGCGGGGGGGCGCGGCAGCGCGGGCGGGGGAGGGAGGCCGCTATAATTCGCCGACGCCGTTTCCCAGGACCCGCTCATGTTCCCCGATTTCAGCAAGCTGCCCACGCCCGACGCCTTCATCCTCCAGTTCGACAAGGCCCTGCGCACGGTCTTCGCCAGCGCCCAGACCCGGCGCGAGTATCCGGACGCCGGACTGCCCGAGGCGGAGATGAGCGACGCGGAGAAGCGCCATGCCGCCGGGCTCATGCGCGTCAACCACAGCGGCGAGGTATGCGCCCAGGCGCTATACCAGGGCCAGGCCCTCACCGCGCGCAACCCCGAGGCGGCTCGCGCCCTGCTGGAGGCCTCCGACGAGGAGACCGAGCACCTGGCCTGGTGCGAGCGGCGCCTAGACGAACTGGGCAGCCACAAGAGCTTCCTCAACCCGGTCTGGTACGCAGGCTCGTTCGCGCTCGGCGCCCTGGCGGGGGCTTTGGGAGACAGATGGAACCTGGGTTTCCTGGCGGAGACCGAGCGCCAGGTGGAGGGCCATCTCGACAGCCACCTGTCCAAGCTGCCGGCCCAGGACGCCAAGAGCCGGGCCATCGTCGAGCAGATGAAGACAGACGAGATCAAGCACGCCGACACCGCCATCGCCCACGGCGGCGCCGATCTGCCCGAAGCGGTCAAACAGGCCATGCGCCTCACCTCGAAGGTGCTGACCATCGCCGCCTACCGCGTCTGATGGGCTTTCAGGAAAACCTCGCCGCTCTGGCGCCTGCGGACCATCTGGAGCGCATCGAACTGGTGGCGGCCGGAGATGTGGTGGGCGTCATCGAGAACCGCCCGGGCAGCCAGGGCTCCCTGCGCATCTACCAGCACCTGGCGCTGAAGCACGGCGGCATCGATGCAGTCGCCGCCGCCGAAGGGCTGGGGCTGTATGCCGAGCATAGCGAGGATGCGCGCCTCAACCCGGGCAAACACCCCAACATCGACCGGCTGCTGCTGGTACTCGCCAACGGCCAGCGTCTGGCCGCGCGCCTGGTGGAGCGACCCCCGGCCGGCTGAGCCTTGGGATGGGCTTGCTCCCCCTCCCGGGTTCCTCCCTGTGGGGGAGGGGAGCATCCGCGGGGATGCGCGCCACGCCAGCGATCATTCTTTCCATAGCCAGGCCGCACCGCGCACGCCACCGGAGTCGCCATGCAGGGGAGGCAACAGGCGGGTGGCGACGTGGTCGGAAAACACATGGCGACCCCACAGGCGCGGCACGTTCTCATACAGGCGGGAGATGTTCGACAGGCCGCCGCCGAGGACGATGACATCCGGGTCCAGCACGTTGATGACCTGGGCGAGTCCCCGCGCCAGGCGATCCTCGTAGCGTTCCAGGGCGGCCAGGCAGGCGGTGTCGCCAGTTTGCGCGCCGGTGGCGATGGCTGCCGCCGTCAGGTCCTTGCCGGTGGTGGCAAGAAAATCTCCGGCCAGTCCCGGGCCGGACAGCCAGGTCTCCAGGCAACCGCGCTTGCCACAATAGCAGGCAGGGCCGGGGCGTTCGTGGTCGCCGGGCCAGGGCAGGGGGTTGTGGCCCCATTCGCCGGCGATGGCGTTGGCTCCGGCCAGCACCTGGCCGCGCACCACCACGCCGGCGCCGCAACCGGTGCCGAGGATGACGCCGAACACCACGTCTGCCCCCGCCGCCGCGCCGTCCACCGCTTCCGACAGGGCAAAGCAGTTGGCATCGTTGGCAAGGCGCACCTCGCGTTGCAACAGGGTCTGCAGGTCCCGCCTCAGGGGCTGGCCGATGAGGCAGGTGGAGTTGGCGTTCTTGATGAGGCCGGTGACCCGGGATTCGGCGCCGGGCATGCCGATGCCCACCGTGCCGCGTTGGTGCAGTTCGTTCTCCACATCCTCCACCAGGGCCACCACCGCGCCCACGGTGGCCCGGTAGTCGCCCTGGGGTGTGGCCACCCGGCGGCGCAGGAGCTCCCGGCCTTCGCCGTTCATGGCGACGATCTCGATCTTGGTGCCGCCCAGGTCGATGCCCAGTCTCAACATGTCGGTCTCCGCAGTGTACGTGACGGATTCTATTGGCTTTCGGGGGGTGGGGGCCGGTGGTATCCTGCCCGGTCTTCCGCACCGCAACGTAACTTCTATGGATTCCCTCACCGCCCGCAATGACATGGAGCGCCTGCTGCTGGAAATGCAGCAGGGCGACCTGGACCCGGAAAGCTTCGCCCGTCGCCTCATCGACCTGGAAGTCTTCATGCCGGTGAAGGATGACAAGCACCGGATCGCTGGCTTCCAGACCAGCACCAAGGCCGAGCCTCTGGTCGTCGAGGACGAGGCGGGCAACCGGGTGCTGATCACCTTCAGTTCGCCGGAACGCGCCAAGACCTTCGTCGCCGAATTCCCCGGCTACAGCGGCGGCCTGCTCACCGAGGTGGCCTGGATCCTGCGCCGCATGGGCGAGAACATGGGCCTGTCCATCAACCCCGGCGAGGAGCCAGGCTTCGACTTCGATCCGGACATGGTGGCCATGCTGGCTTCCGTGCTGCCCGAGGAGAACCAGTGATGGCCACCCGCCAGGTGGGCGAGGTCTTCGATCCGGCCTACAGCCGCTACGACGAGGGTGCCCGCTACGTCTACGCCGGCGAGGGCCACGAGCTGGTGCTGTTCTGGGGCGGGCCCACGCCGGCCGAGGTGGAGGGCTTCCGCACCCGTCCGGTGGAGGTGGGCCTCTTCAGCCACGGCCCCGCCGCCTTCCTGCTGTACAAGATCCAGGACGTGTGCGAGTGGTCCGAGGTGGCTTTCAACATCCACCTCGTCCCGGAATCCGAGCGGGAACTGCCTTGTGAGGAGCCCGGCGACCGCGGCCGCCTGCGCCTCATCCTGGTGGACGCTCAGGATGGCGTGGTGCGCGCCAAGCGCATCGTCTCCCTGGACAAGGTCATGACCCAGGCCTTGAAGCACACCATGAGCGAACAGGCCGCCGCGTCTTTCAATCGCCTGATCTACGACGCCGCTGTCCAGGAAGTGTTCGGCCGCTATGCCGACGGCGACGCCCTGGCGGCCGTGGCGGAAGTGGTCGAGCCGGCCCTGGGCTGACGCACATGGCCATCTCCCCGGCAGCCCAAGGCGAACTCCTGGCCCTGCTCGGCCCGGAGCGGGCGTTTTTCGATGCCGCCACCCGGGCGCTGTACGAGAGCGACGAGACACCCCGCGCCTGTCCCCCCGAGGCGGTCCTGTTCCCGGTCGGCCACGACGACGTGGCAGCCATCGTCCGGCTCGCCAACGACCACGATATTCCATTGGTCGCGCGAGGCGCCGGTTCCGGCAACCTGGGCGGTGCCCTGCCGATTCCCGGCTCCGTCGTGGTGAGCTTCGAGTGCATGCGCCGCATCCTCGAATTCGATCCTGCCAACCGCCTGATGGTGGTGGAACCCGGTGTGGTCACCGACGACATCGACGCCCTGGCCGCCACCGCCGGCCTCATGTACGCCCCGGACCCGGGCTCCGGCGCCTACAGCCGCATCGGCGGCAACCTGGCCACCAACGCGGCCGGCCCGCGCTGCGTGAAGTACGGCGCCACCCGCGATCACGTGCTTGGCCTGCGCGCCGTGGCCGGTGACGGCCGCGAACTGAAGGTGGGCAGCCGCACCAGCAAATATGCCACCGCCTACGACCTCTCCCGCCTGCTGGTGGGCTCGGAGGGCACCCTGGCGCTGATCACCGAGGCCACCCTGAAGCTGCTGCCGGCGCCGGAGACCGTCGCCACCCTGCGCGTCTGCTATGCCGACAATGCCGCCGCCTGCGCCGCCGTCATGCGGGTCATGGCCCAGCCGGTTCTGCCCTGCGCCCTGGAATTCATGGACAGCCGCTCGCTTTCCGCCATTCGCGAGCATGGCGGTGCCGAGGGCTTGCCCGGGGGCACCCGTGCCGTGCTCATGGTAGAGGCTGACGGCGGCAGCGAGGACGTGCCGCGCCAGATAGCGGAACTGGAAAAGGCCCTCGCTGGCGACGGCCTGCTGGAGATCCAGAGCGGCTTCACCGCAGCCGACATCAAGCGCCTGTGGACCGCGCGCAAGTCCCTATCCCTGGCCGTCAAGAACATCGCCCCCCTCAAGATCAACGAGGACGTGGTGGTGCCTGTGGCGTGCCTGGCCAACCTGGTCAACGCCATCGACGCCCTGGGCCACCGTCACCGGGTATCCATCGTCAGCTTCGGCCATGCCGGCAACGGCAACCTGCACGTGAACATCATGGTGCACCCCGAAGACGCCGACGAAATGGCCCGCGCCCGCGCCTGCCGCAACGCGCTCATCGAAGCCGTGCTGGGCCTTGGCGGCAGCCTCTCCGGCGAGCACGGCATCGGTTCCGAGAAGCGGCATTACGTGGGCCGCGAACTGGATGCCGACAGCCTGGCGATGATGCGCGACCTGAAGCGGCTGTTCGATCCCAACGGGATATTGAACCCCGGCAAGAAACTGCCCGACGAAGCCTGAGCGGACAGGAACCATGCACTGGTTCCCCCTGGCCCTGATCTGCGCCCTCAGCCTGGCCCTGGCCGACACCGCCACCAAGAAATGGCTGTCGGATCGCTCCGCAGCCGAGCTGACCCTCATCCGCTTCGGCCTGCCCGGCCTGCTGCTGGGCCCCGTGCCGCTGGCCCTGGGCCTGCCCGACCTGCCGCCAGCCTTCTGGGGCTGGCTGGCCGCGGCCATGCCCCTGGAAATCGTCGCCATGCTGCTTTACATGCGCGCCCTCCGCGACCATCCCCTGTATGGGACGCTGCCCTACATGGCCTTCACGCCGGTATTCACGCTGCTGACCGGCTGGCTTCTGCTGGGGGAGAAGGTTTCCGGCCTGGGCATCCTGGGCATTCTCCTGGTGGCTGCGGGTGCCTGGGGCCTGAACCTGGAGGTGGCTGACCGCCGACCGGGAACCTGGCTGGCGCCCTTCGCTGCCATGGTCAGGCGACGCGGTTCCCGCCTGATGCTCACAGTGGCTGCCCTCTACAGCGTCACGGCGGTGCTGGGCAAGGGCGCCCTCGGCCTGGTTCCGGGCCACGCCCTGGCCTTTGGCGGCCTGTATTTCGCGCTGCTGGGCGGGGTGACCCTGCTGTTCTTCGGCGCCCGAGATCCGTCCGTGATCCGACGCCTGCTGGGTGGCGGCCCCAAGGTTTGGGGCGTGGCACTGCTCATGTCGGCCATGGTGCTGACCCATTTCCTGGCCCTGGCCCAGGCGACGACCGCCTACATGATCGCCGTCAAGCGCCTGTCGGTGCTGTTCGGCATCCTCTTGGGTGCCTGGGTCTTTCACGAGGCGCGCCTCGGTCGGCACCTTGCGGCGGCGAGCCTGATGCTGGCGGGCGTGGCGCTGATCGTATCCGACGCATGATTCGCGCATAAAAAACCGGACCCCGCGGGGTCCGGTCGTCATGGCGCCGGGGCGGCTCAGTGCATGGTCGTGACGCCGATCAGTACCAGGGTCAGCAGCAGGAAGCCGGCCAGGATGAGGATCGCCGACAGGATGGTCGCCAGGCTTTCCACCGTGCGGGTCGGGCGCTTGACCAGGTACTTCTCCAGTTCGCCGCTGGCCACCAGGCGGTCGTATTCCTGGGTGTGCTCGTACTTGAATTCCTCCAGGGGCACGGCACCGGTGAAGATGGTGGTGGACAGGGGGAATTTCTCCGGCCGGAAGTGGACGTTGAAGAAGTGCACCGAGAACAGGAACACGGTGGCCAGCAGGGCCTCCTCGGCGTGCACGATGGTGGCGAGGTTGAACACCCAGCCCGGCAGGTACTGGGAGGTCAAGGTCGGGTTGAACATCGCCAGGCCGGACAGGCCGATGATGGTGGCACCCCAGAACGGCGCCCAGTAGTCGAACTTCTGCCAGTAGGTCCAGCGCTCGAACTTGGGCCGCGAGGTGAAGCCGAGGAACCACTTGTACATCCGCACGATGTCCTTGATGTCCTGCCAGTTGGGGATCATCGAGGTGGGGCCGAACCAGCGGAAGGTCTTGCGCGTCACCCAGATGTTGCGCAGGGCGAAGAGGATGTGGCTCAGGAACACCGTGACCCAGATGGTGGCGGCGGTGCGGTGGATGATGCCCTCCCAGACGGGGCCGCCAAGGAAGGTCATGACCGCCTTGGCCCAGTTGGTGTGGGAGAACAGCAGGGTGGTGCCGGTGATCACCAGGACCATGGTGCTCATGGCGAAGAGCACGTGGATCCAGCGCCAGACCGGGCTGAAGCGTCGGAAGAACACCGCGTCCGGATGCTCCACGTCCTCGCGGTGGCCACAGCCCGCCAGGTGGTCCCTGAGTTCGCGGTAGAACCACAGGATCACGTGCGTCCAGAAGAAGATCATGACGCCATAGATCAGGTACTTCATGAACTCGTTGAGGATGAACATGTCGGGGTACTTCTTGTAGTTCGACACGTCACCATGGGCGTGGAAGCTGAGGAAGCCTTCCTTCGCGTTCTTGTGGCAGGTGTTGCAGGTCTTCAGGCGGTTGTTGATGTGGATGGTGGAGGTGGGATCGTCCACGTTCTTGATGTTGTGGGCACCGTGGCAGTCGTAGCACTTGGCGGTGTGGGTGTAGCCCAGCTTGTTCACCTGGCCGTGGTAGGACTTGAAGTAGGTCTCCCGGGCCTTCTCGTGGCAGTTGCCGCAGTTCCGGGTGATCTCCAGCTTCATGGGGTCGCCCTTGGCGGAGCTGATGTGGTGGGTGCTGTGGCAGTCGGAGCAGACCGCGCTCTTGGTGTCCTTCTTCTCCAGCACCGCCTTGCCGTGCATGGAAGCCTTGTACTCGGTCAATTGTTTCTCGTGGCAGCGGCCGCAGACCTCGGGGTTTTTCATGCGGTGCTCGGCCCGCTGCAGGCTGCCCAGGGTGCCGATGTTGTGGGCGTCATGGCAGTCGTAGCAGGTGGCGTTGATCTTGGAGATGTCCTTCTTGTTGGGCTGGGCATGGATGGACTGCAAGTAGCCCTCCATCTGTTCCACGACGATGCCGAGGCGCTTGAATTGCGGATCGGCGCTGCCCTTCTGGGCCTCGTACTTCTTCTTGTGGCATTCGATGCAGCCGACGCTCTTGGGCAGGGGTTTCTCGTGGGGCAGCTTGTTGACGTTGTTGTGGCAGCCGGAGCAGGGCTGCTTGCCGTGGACGCTGTGCTCGAAGGTCTTGGGATCGATGTAGATGAAGTTCTTGCTGCCGTCCTTGCGGACCTTCACCTTCTCCTCGGGATCGGCGTGGCAACGCAGGCAGCGGAAGTTGGCGATCTCAGGCTTGGCATCGGCGGCAGCGGCCGGTAACTGTTCCGAGCTGGTGGGGGCTGTGGCCATCGCGTTCGGGGCCAGCCCCAACCCAACTAGCAAGCCGATTATTCCTGCCAGCGACTTCCAGGCATGGATTGCCATTTTTTGTCTCCTCAGTGGCGGTTGCGCTGATCCCGGAAGCACGTGAAGGTGCATATCCACATATGCAAAAAAAGCCCTCGGTCCGTGAATAGCAGTACTTTCCTACCAAATCCTGCCGTAGACTACGTTCTCGACGAGGTTATTTCAATCCTTGTTTTGATTTTTGGATGAAGCAGACAGGTTGCGAATCAAACCGTTAGTCAGGTTGATTTGCTGGGAAAGGCAGATAGCGAGCGATCTGAAGAATATTAGTAAAAACTGATATTCGGAGATTGGCGTCTTATTTGTTGGCTTGATGGTGGCGAGGCCGGGAAGATGCCCCGCTAAGACAACCCTGGGCAATAGGAGGAGACGATGCGCAAGGGAGCAATGGCCGTGGCCCTGATCTGGGCCGCCGGCTCGGCGATGGCAGCGGGACCGGACATTTCCGTCCTGGCCCGCACCTGCAACAACTGTCATGGCGTCGGTGGCGTCAGCGCCGGCAAGTCCATGCCGTCCATCGGCGGACTTCCCCGGGATTACCTGGCCAGCATCATGAAGCAGTGGAAATACGACGAGCGCGGTGCCGCCACCATGAACCGCATCGTCAAGGGCCTCAGCGACGACGAGATCAACGCCCTGGCTGTTCATTTCGCCAAGAAGCCCTGGGTTCCGGTACCCCAGCCGGTGGGCCCCGCCATGGTGAAGAAGGGCAAGGCGGTCATTTCCGAGAACTGCGAGGACTGCCACGGCGCCACCGGCAGCGATCCTGACGAGGACGCACCGAGGATCAACGGCCAGTGGGCGAAATACATGGAACTGGAACTGGAAAAATACCGCGACGAGGAATTCGCCATGCCGCACCGCAAGATGAAGAAGACCGCCCGCAAGATGCGTCCGGCGGACGTGCCCGCCGCGGCCCATTTCTACGGCGCCCAGGACAAGTGAGGGAGGAGCCAGCCATGCATTCTTTCGATCGCCGCGCCTTCCTCAAGGCCCTCACTGCCGCCAGCGGTGCCTCCGTCCTGACCATCCCCAACGCCCACGCCGCCAAGGCCAAGGGCCGGGTGGTGGTGGTGGGCGGCGGCTACGGTGGCGCCACCGCCGCCAAGTACCTGCGCCTGATGGACGCCGCCATTGACGTCACCCTGATCGAACGGGAAACCCTCTACACCTCCTGCCCCCTGTCCAACGAGGTCATCTCCGGCGAGCGCGACATCAAGACGCTGCAGATGGGCTACAAGGGCCTGCAGAAACACGGGGTCCAGGTGGTCCACGACGAGGTCACCCAGATCGACCCGGTAAAGAAGACGGTGGCTACCACCGGCGGCAAGAGCTTCGCCTACGACTTCCTGGTGCTGTCCCCCGGCATCGACTTCAACTATGGCGCCATCCAGGGCTACAGCAAGGAACTGGCGGAGACCAGCCTGCCCCACGCCTGGAAGGCCGGCCCCCAGACCCTGGCGCTGAAGCAGCAGCTCGAGGCCATGCCGGACGGCGGCAAGTTCATCATTGCCGTGCCCCCCGGCCCCTTCCGCTGTCCGCCGGGGCCCTACGAGCGCGCCGCCCAGGTTGCCAATCACTGCGTGCACCACGGCAAGAAGAAATCCAAGGTGCTGATCCTGGACGCCAACGACTCCTTCTCCAAGAAACCCTTGTTCGAGCAGGCCTGGAAGGAACTCTACGGCTACGGGCAGGGTGGCATGATCGAGTGGATTCCTGCGGCCCAGGACGGCAAGGTGGAGCGCATCGATGCCAAGACCCTGACCTGCTACACCGGTTTCGGCGAACACCAGGGCGACGTGGTCAACATCATCCCGCCGCACCACGCCGGCAAGGTGGCCAAGGACCTGGGACTAGCCACTTTCAAGGACAAGTGGTGTGAGGTGAAGCCGGAGAATATGGAGTCCACCAAGCTGAAGGATGTGTTCGTGGTGGGCGACGCCTGCGTCGGCGGCGAGCTGGCCACCAACAACGGCTTTCCCAAGTCCGCGCACATGGCCATCACCCAGGCCAAGGTGGTGGTGGCTGCCATCGTCGCCAAGGTCAACGGCCTGCCGCCGCCGGTGCCCATCTATACCAACACCTGCTACAGCGTAGTGGCCCCGGACTGGGGCTTCTCGGTGGTGCACCTCTACCGGGTGCAGAACGGCCAATGGGTCTACATCAAGGACGGCAGCGGTATCTCGCCGGTCACTTTTGGCACCAAGGAGGCGCCCAAGCCGGTGCCGCGCCTCTACCGCAAGCTGGAGGTGGAATACGCCGACGGCTGGCTGCGCAACGTGCTCGCAGACGCTTTCGCGTAAATCGGCTGCACGGAAAAAAGGGGCCGCGCGGCCCCTTTTTCATTGGTAGGACGAGTCAGACCGCCGATTCGCCGGTCTCCCCGGTGCGGATGCGCACTACCTGCTCGACGTTGCTGACGAAGATCTTGCCGTCGCCGATCTTGCCGGTGCGCGCGGCCTTGATGATGGCTTCCAGGGCGACCTCGGCCATGGCGTCTGGCACTACCAGCTCCAGCTTGATCTTGGGCAGGAAATCCACCACGTATTCGGCACCCCGGTATAGCTCGGTATGGCCCTTCTGGCGGCCGAAGCCCTTGACCTCGGTGACGGTGAGGCCGCTCACGCCCAGGGTCGAGAGTGCTTCGCGCACCTCGTCGAGCTTGAAGGGCTTGATGATGGCTTCGATTTTTTTCATAGGGACATCCTCCTTGATAAACGGGCTCAGAACGGGGCGCGGTAGCGGTTGGTGATGGGATAGCGCCGGTCGCGGCCGAAGCCGCGCGGCGTGATGCGGATGCCGGGCGGAGATTGCCGGCGCTTGTATTCGGAGCGATCGATGAGGCGTACCACAAGACGCACATCTGCCTCGGCATAGCCTGCGGCCACGATATCCCTTGGGGCCATGTCCTGCTCCACGTAGCGTTCCATGATGGCGTCCAGGATATCGTAGGGTGGCAGGCTGTCCTGGTCACACTGGTCGGCGCGTAGTTCTGCGCTTGGTGGCCGGGTGATGATGCGTTCAGGGATGACCTGTCCGCCGATGCAGTTGCGGCAACGGGCCAGCCTCCAAACCAAAGTCTTGGAGACGTCCTTGAGGACCGCGAAACCGCCAGCCATGTCGCCGTATAGCGTGGCGTAGCCGCTGGCCATCTCGCTCTTGTTGCCGGTAGTGAGCACCAGTTGCCCGAACTTGTTGGACAAAGCCATGAGCAGGGTGCCCCGGATGCGCGCCTGGATGTTCTCCTCGGTCTGGTCAAAAGGCAGGTCGTCGAATTCCCCTGCCAGTTCTTCCAGATAGACGTCATACATGCGCTTGATGGGTTGTACGTCGTACTTCACACCCAGGTTTTCGGCAAGTTGTTCCGCGTCCTCCAGGCTGATGCCTGCGGTGAACTCGGAAGGCATCATCACCGCACGCACCCGGTCGGGCCCGAGAGCATCCACCGCTACCACCAGAGTGAGCGCGGAGTCGATGCCGCCGGACAGGCCCAGGATGGCGCCGGGGAATCCGTTCTTGGTGACATAGTCACGCACGCCAACCACCAGGGCTTGATAGACCGAGGCTTCCAACACGGGCAGGGTGACAATGTCGCCCTTCGGGCGAGAGGCTTCCAGTTCGACGATGTGCAGGCCTTCGGTGAACGCAGGGAACTGGGCAGCCAGGCCGCCGCCCGCGTCCAGGGCGAAGGAGGCACCGTCGAATACCAGTTCGTCCTGGCCGCCTGCCATGTTGGCGTAGATCAGGGGTAGGCCGCATTCCGCCACCCGCGCCCGGGCCACCTCCAGGCGCTCCGCCTGCTTGTTCATGTGGAACGGCGAGGCGTTGAGTACCAGCAGAACCTCGGCGCCGGCGTCACGGGCCTGGACGGCAGGTCCGGCCTCCCAGATGTCGGCGCAGATGTTGATGCCGAAGCGGCTGCCGGCGCATTCGAACACGCAGGCCTCACCGCCCGCCGTGAAGGTGCGGACTTCGTCGAATACCGAGTGGTTGGGCAGGATCTGCTTGCGGTAGACCGCCATGACAGCGCCATCGCGGAGCACCGAGGCGGCGTTGTAGCGCTCCCCGCCTTCCTTCAGGGGGTGGCCAACCAAGGCGCTCAAACCGGGGGGCAGTTGCCCGGCCAGGACAGCGAGCACGCGGGCACTCTCGTCGTAGAAGTCGTCGCGCAGCGCCAGATCCTCCGGCGGGTAGCCACACAGGGCGAGCTCTGGCGTGACGAGGAGGGCGGCGCCTGTGGCGGCTGCCTGGCGGGCAAACTCGGCGATGCAGGCGGCGTTGCCCTCCAGGTCGCCGACCACGGGGTTCATCTGGGCGAGTGCAATCTTGATCTGCATGCCCGGATTCTAGCGAGCCTGCCCCGCGGACACATCCGAGAAATGAGCCTAAGCCGTGACGGAAAGAAGAAAGCCCCCGCGAGGGGGGCTTGAGGCGGGGCCGGCGGGAGGAGGGTCGCCGGCTCAGGCCCTAAACTGATTCACCAGGTTTTCCAATTCTTCGGCCAGGCGGGCCAGTTGCCGGCTGGCGTCCTGCGTATCCTGGGCATGGCCGCTGGCTTCGTTGGCCACGGCGCCGATGTCGGCGATCTTGCGGCTGATGTTCTCGGCCACCTGGCTCTGCTCGCCGGAGCGGCTGGCGATCTGGGCATTCATGCGGTTGATGACGCCGACGGAATCGGAAATGGTGGCCAGGGCGCCGGCGCTCTCCTCGACGCTCTGCACGCTGGACTTTGTCTTCTGCTCCGCCGTCTGGATGGCGCCCACGGCTTCCTGGGCGCGGCCTTGGACCTTGACGATGATGGTTTCGATTTCCTCGGTCGCCGATTGGGTGCGCTGCGCCAGGGTGCGCACCTCGTCGGCCACCACGGCGAAGCCGCGGCCCTGTTCGCCGGCCCGGGCTGCTTCGATGGCGGCGTTGAGGGCCAGCAGGTTGGTCTGCTCGGCGATCTCGCGGATCAGGCCGATGACCCGGCCGATGTCGCGGCTGTCGGTATCCAGGCGCTGGATGACCTGTACCGCCTGTTCAAGCTGCTGGGACATGGCGGAGATGGCGCCCAGTGCATGCGTGGCGGTGGTTGCCCCCTCGCGTGCCTCCCCGTCGGCCTGGCTGGCAGCGCCGGCAGCCTCGCGGGTGTTGTGCGCCACTTCCTGCACGGTGCCGGCCAGTTCGTGCAGGGTGGCGGCCAGGTGCTCGGTGTCGGCGAGCTGGCGCTGCACGCCGCTCTGCGTGCGGCTGGAGACGTCCACCAGTTGTCCGGCCACATGGGCCAGGTTGTGGGTGGCGTCGCGCACCTGGTCGATGATGCGGGCGAAACGCTCCATCATGGTGTTCAGTGCCGTTCCCGCGACGGCGATCTCGTCGCGGCCGCGGATGGGAACGCGCAGGGACAGGTCGGACTGCTGTTCGATGCGGTGCATGAAGTCGGTGAGCTGGTTCACAGGCTGGGCGACGATACGCTTGAAGGCGATGGAGAGCAGGCCCATGCCCAGCACGAACAGGACCAGGTGGATAACCAGGCTTTCCAGGCCGGAATTGCGGATGCGGGCGTCCACTGGCGCCAGGTTGAAGGTGACGCGGATGGCTCCGGCAACACTGCCGGGGGGGACGCCGTGGCAGCCCATGCAATTCACCCCCCGGGTGTGTTCCGTGGCCTTGTAGGGGCGGACCACGGTGAGTTGGCGGCCCTTGTCGCCTTGCGTGATGCGCACGATGTCCTCGCCCTTGAGGGCTGCCCGGTCCAGATCGTCCCGGGCCTGCTCGTTGGCATTGCCGGGACCGTACTGGCCGTTGACGCCGTCGCCCCGGATCACCCGCGCCTCCAGCACGTTGGCCTGGGTGGCCACCTGCTGGCGCAATTCGTCACGCCCGGCCATGCCTCCGGTGAGCATGAGCTTGTTGAGGCCGTCGAAATAGCCGTCGGCGATGGCTTTCACCTGCTCGGTGCTGAATTCCTCCGCCAGGCTGTCTGCGCTGATGTGGGAATGGATCAGAGAGGCGGTGAGCAGAACCAGGAACAGAATGGCGGTGAACGCCATGATCTTGGCGGTGACCGTTCCGGTGATCTTGATCAGTCCCACGAGCGTCTCCATCGGCTACTTGAGTGATGAAGCCATATCGGCAAACCGGCCCGTAACTTGAGTGATCCGCTCAGGGGAGTCTTAGCCGAGAATCTCCGCCCAGTGCTTCTCCAGACGTTTCACCGAAACGGGTTCCGGCGTCTTCAGCTCCTGGGCAAACAGGCCGACCCGCAGTTCCTCCAGACGCCAGCGGAAGTCCTCCATCTCCGGCGTGATGCCGCCGGCATCTTCCAGCCGTTTGCGCCGTGCCAGGTATTGCCCGAACAGTGGCGCCATGGCGCGCATCTGCTGGGTGTCCCGGGTCGGGTGTGCCGACAACTTGTCGAGACGGCGTTCCATGGCGCGGAGGTAGCGGGGCAGATGGATCAGGCGTTCAGGCGGATGTTTGCCCAGGAAGCCGGGAAACACCAGGCCGCGCAATTGTTCCTTCAGGTCGGCCACCGCTTCACGTGCCGGGTGGGGTTTGGCCAGGGCCTGGCTCAGGCGATGGCCGTGCTCCAGGCACTCGGCAGCCAGGCGAGCGGTCTCTCGGGCTGCGTCGGGTAATTTGGTCCGTGCGGTCTGTGCCGCGCTCTCGAAGGCAGTCTGCTTGCGGATGTCGGCGACGTCTCCTGGCAGGACGCCACGAGCAGCGGTGAACAACACATCCCTGGACAGCATCTCGGTTGACAGGGACTTGTCCAGCATCAGGTAGTGCAAGGCCGCGCTCTTGAGGCGCTGGGCCAGGTCCTTCTCGGTTTGCTTCAGTAGGTCCGGGAAGCTCTGCCAGACCAGCCGGCAGACCCCGCGCCGGTGCTTTTCCCGGGCCAGGGCCGGGCTGTCCAGCAGTCGTAGACGGATGCCGCCGGCTTCCTCGACCAGGCTGGGAAACGCTGCCACCTGGCGACCGCCGCTCTTGATCTCCACCCGCTCGGGCAGGTCGCCGAAGTCCCAGCGGGTGATGTCCTCCCGCTCGCCCGGCGCAGCGGCCTGACGCAGAGTCTCGCTGGCCTGGCCGCCCAACTGCCGGCGCAGGGCGGGGAGGTCGCGGCCTTCGGCGAGGACAAGGTTGTTGGCGTCCAGCACCCGGAAGTTCATGGCCAGGTGGGGCGGCAGGGCCTCCGGCCGCCAGGCGTCCCGGGGGACAGCCTGGCCGGTGGTGCGGCCGAGGAAGTCCGCCAGGGCGTCGGTGAGAGGGGTTGCGGCAAGCTTCCCGCCGCGAAGGGCATCGACCGCCGCCCGGGCGAATTCCGGCACCGGCACGAAGATCCGGCGCACGGATTGGGGCAGGCTCTTGATGAGGGCGGCAATCTTTTCCTCCAGGAGGCCCGGCACCAGCCATTCGCAGGGGGTGGCGGGCACCTGGTTGAGCGCGGCCAGGGGCACCAGCAGGGTGACGCCGTCGTCTCCGGTGCCCGGATCGAAACGGTAGGCGAGGGGGAAGCGCACCCCGCCCAGGTCCAGCTCCGGCGGGAAGCCGGCGGCGTCGGCGCCCCGCTGCTTCAGCAATTCCTCCCGGGCCAGATGCAGCAGGCGGGGAGACTTTGCCTCCACCTCGCGTCGCCATTTCTCGAAGGCGTCGCCGTTATGGATGCCTTCCGGGATGCGGTCATCGAACCAGCGGAACAGGGTTTCCTCGTCCACGGCAACCCGGGCGTTGCGGGAGCGGTGGGCCAGGTCGTCGATCTCCTCCAGCAGCTTGCGGTTATGCAGGAAGAAGGGGGCGCGGCATTCGTACTCGCCTTCCACCAGGGCGCTACGGATGAAGATCTCCCGGGATTTCACCGGGTCGATGGGGCCGTAGTGGACCTTGCGCCCGTTCACCACCGGCAGGCCATATAGGGTGGCGCGCATGGAGGCCGCCACGTGGGCCGGCTTCTTGGTCCAGTGGGGGTCGGAGTAGCTGATCTTGAGCAGGTGACGCCCGGCGTGTTCGATCCATTCCGGCTCGATCTTTGCCACCGTGCGGGCGTAGACCCTGCGCGTCTCGACGACCTCCGCGGCCATGACCCACTTTGGCTTCTTTCTCACGCCGGAACCGGGGAAGATCGCGAACTTCATGTCCCGGGCGCCCAGGTAGATGCCCTCCTCGGTGAGCATGCCCAGGTTGCCCAGCAGGCCAGGCAGCAGGGCCTGGTGCAGGGGAGCGTAGGCCACCCCTCCCCCGCCGGGGAAGCCCCCGACAAGCGAGGATGAAGGGATGGGGGAGAGGGAATCCCGCGTCGGTTCGCCCGCCGTTCCTTCCCGCTCCCGGCGCTCCGCACCACCCTCTCCTGCTTGCGGGAGAGGGGCGTCCACTTTCCAGCCCAACTCCTTCACCTGGGTGGTCAACTGCCCGAACACGTCCCGCCATTCCCGCACCCGGTTGGGGGACAGGAAATCCGCCTGCAGAGCTTCCCGGAACTTGCGCTGGGACTTGCGGTGGGCGTTGAGCTGGTCGACGTGGCGCCAGAGGTTGAGCAGGGTGACGAAATCCGAGTTCTCGTCCACGAAGCGCCTGTGCTTCTGGTCCGCCGCCTCCTGCCGTTCCAGGGGCCGGTCTCGCGGGTCCTGCACCGACAGGTAGGCGGCGATGACCAGCATCTCGGACAGGCAGGACTTGTCCCGGGCGGCGATGAGCATGCGGCCGATGCGCGGGTCCACCGGCAGGTGGGTGAGCTGCCTGCCGATCTGGGTGAGCCGGCCTTCCCCGTCCAGGGCGCCCAGTTCCACCAGCAGCTGTTGGCCGTCCCGCACCCGCTTGGCTTCCGGCGGGTCCAGGAAGGGGAAGGACTCGATGTCCGGCAGGCGCAGGGACTTCATGCGCAGGATGACGCCGGCCAGGGACGAGCGCAGCAGTTCCGGCGTGGTGTACTTCGGACGGGACAGGAAATCCTGCTCGTCGTAGAGGCGGATGCACACGCCGGCTGCCACCCGGCCGCAACGGCCGGCGCGCTGGTTGGCGGCGGCCTGGGCCACCTTCTCGATCTTGAGCTGCTCGATCTTGTTGCGCAGGGAATAGCGCTTCACCCGGGCCAGGCCGGCGTCCACCACATAGCGGATGCCGGGCACGGTCAGGGAGGTTTCCGCCACGTTGGTGGCCAGCACGATGCGCCGGCCCGGGTGAGACTGGAACACCTTCTCCTGCTCGCCGACGGACAGGCGCGCGAACAGGGGCAGGATTTCAGTGTGGGGCGGATGATGCTTGCGCAGGGATTCCTGGGCCTCCCGGATCTCCCGCTCCCCGGGCAGGAACACCAGGATATCGCCGGGGCCTTCCCGGGCCAGTTCGTCCACCGCGTCGAGGAGGGGCTGGTTCAGGTCGGGGTCTTCACTCCCCTCCCCCCTGGGGGGGCGGAAGCGGGGTTTCGACGAGCACTGCTCGTCGCCGCTGGAGCCGGAAGGGCATGCAGGCCCTTCCGTGGACGGCGTGGGGGGAGAGGGAGCCCGCCTCGCGGCGTCCGCGTTCGCGCCCTCTCCCCTAGCCGCTCTCCCGGCGGGCGAGGGGGATTTTCCCTCTGGCGGCCGATACCTTACCTCCACCGGATACGTCCGCCCCGACACCTCCACCACCGGCGCGCCGCCGAAGTAGTCCGAAAAGCGGTCCGCCTCCAGGGTCGCCGAGGAGATGACCAGCTTCAAATCCGGCCGCCGGGGCAGCAGGGTCTTCAGGTAGCCCAGCAGGAAATCGATGTTGAGGCTGCGCTCGTGGGCCTCATCCAGGATCAGGGTGTCATAGCCCCGGAATTCCGGGTCGGACTGGGTTTCGGCGAGCAGGATGCCGTCGGTCATCACCTTGATGCGGGATTCCGGCCCCACTTGGTCGGTAAAGCGCACCTGCCAGCCCACCAGGCCGCCCAGGCGCGTCTTCGTTTCCTCGGCGATGCGGGCGGCAACGCTCTTGGCGGCGATGCGGCGGGGCTGGGTCATGCCCACCCGGCCCTTCGCCCCACGCCCGGCGGCCAGGGCGATCTTGGGCAGCTGGGTGGTCTTGCCGGAGCCGGTCTCGCCGCAGACGATGACCACCGGGTGGGCTGCGAGGGCGGCGGCGATGTCCTCGCGGCGGGCACAGACGGGCAGATGCTCGGGAAAGCCGAGCTCGGGTATCGTGGCGGGAGTAAGAAACATGAGGCGGTTTTAGCATGATTCTGAGGCAACGGTGGTGGCGCGGCCTGGTGTGGGCGGCATTGGGGTGTCTGGCTGGACAGGTATGGGCGGCGTCCCTGGATGTCGAGGCCATGCGCGTCGAGCACGACACCGCCTGGCGCCGGGGCGCGGCCGAACAGGAGCGGACGGACGAGGTTTTCATCCTGGACCACGTCGACGCGGCGAACGTCAGTCAGGTCCTGCTGCTGCGCCGGGCACCGCTCATCAAGGGCGACGCCGCCGCCTACCATGACAAGCTTGCCCGCTTCTGGCGCGCCGCTTACGGCAGGGCGGTGCTCATCGACTGGCTGGAGGCCGGCAGCGTCAGGTGGCATTACCTGCGGCGGCCATCCAGCGAGAACGCCACGGGCGTGTTCCAGCTGTCCACCGTGTTCGAGGGACGCGCCTACAGCCTGCTGGTGTTCGTGCCGGGAAGCCAGACCACGCTGCCGCCCCCCGTCATGGACATTCTGAACGGCATCCGTTTTGGCGTGCCATTACCGGAAACCCGGACCACGGCCGGACCGCCCCCTCCGGCGCCGCCGGCATGGCGGCGCGCTCGCACCTACCGCTTCACACTCTCCGGCGAAGCCCTGGAGGCAGTGGCGACGGCAGACACCGAACACCTGGGTCGGGACGGCATGCTCACCGGCTACGGCCTCGACTATGGCGAAGCCAGCGTCGCGTGGTTCCTGGAGGGGTTCGAGTGGAAGACCCTGGAAGGCCGGGTGACGCGGCTGCCCTGGGCCAACCGGGGGCGCCTGGAGGTGGAGGCGCCGGCCGAGCTGGGCGATGCGGCGGCCTGGACCCTGCGCCTGACCCTGGCGGAGGGCGAGACCGGCGTGTCGGCGCGCCTGGCGGTATGGGAGGCCTGTGGTGACGCCGCAAGCCTCGGCGCAGCCTTGATTGGGCTCAACCGCGGCGCCCGGGCTCCCCTGGAGCGCCTGGCCGCTACCTGCGCCGCACCCAGGCCCGCGGCACCGGCTGCCACCCTGCGGGGGGAAGCGGGCAAGACGGTGACCGCTACCTGGATATTGCCGCCCGGAATCGTGCACGGCGCGGCGACCGGCGGCCCGGTTTCGCGGGTGCGCCTGGTCGAGGCGGTGCTGGAGCCGACTCCGGAACGCGTCGCGCCGGGCGCCAACCTGCTGCAGCGCGCCCGGCTGTTCTTTGCCTACGAACCGGTTCCGGCCGGACCGGAGAATCCGGCCTACTTGCCCAGCAGATAGCGGCGGTCGTCGAAGGTGGCGACCCAGGCGGGCCTGTAGACCACCATGAGGGTGATCAGCATGCCGGTGGCGAAGGCTTCGCTCCAGGCCATGAGCAGGTAATAAGGCAGGTATTCCTCGAGCAGGTAGGCCAGGGGATAGGCTCCAGCCAGGGCGGCGAAGCCGGTGGAGGTCAGCCCCACCGCGGTGATGGCCAGAGCGGCGCCGAAGAAGGCGTTGAGGAAGACGTAGACGAAGAAATGATTGGGCAGCTTGCCGTCGATGACCCGGTACAGCGCCCAGGACACCCCCACCGGCACCGCCCCCATGATCAGCCAGTTGGCGGCGAAGGCGGCGTATTCGCCGTGCCAGAGGCTGAGGGCGGCGGTGATGAGGGCGATGGCCAGCAGGGCGAACAGGGGCCGGAACATCAGGGTCAGGGCGGTGGCGCCCAGCAGGTGGAAGTTGAGGCCGGGCTTGATCCCGGTCTTGATCAGCCACAGCCCGAGCACGGCCACGGTGGCGGCCAGGAACACGTTCAGGTTGGCCGCGTCCCGCAGCATGCTCCAGCCCGCCCGGCGCAGGATCAGGCCGGCGAGCAGCGCCGCCAGCGCCCAGAGGATCCAGAGCCAGGCGGCGGGTATGTTGGCGGAAACCAGGTTCATGCTTTGTCTCGGATAAAATCCTGCTAATTCTATTGGATTGCGTTCCCGGACCCTGTCATGCGCCTCGCCCTTTTCGATCTGGACAACACCCTGCTCGCCGGCGATTCCGATTTCGAATGGGCCCAGTATCTGATCGAACGCGGCGTGCTCGACCGGGAAGTCTACGAGGCGCGCAATCAGCACTTCTACGATCAGTACAAGGCCGGCACCCTGGATATCCACGAGTTCCTGGACTTCCAGCTCAAGCCCCTGTCCCGCCATCCGCGCGCCCAATTGAACATCTGGCACCGGGATTTCATGGCGCGCAAGATCATTCCCATCATCGCCGCCGGAACGCCGGAACTGCTGCGGCGCCACGCCGGCCATACGCAAGTGATCATCACCGCCACCAATAGTTTCGTCACCGCGCCCATCGCCGCCCACCTGGGGGTGCCCCACCTCATCGCCACCGAGCCGGAGGTGGCGGGCGGCGAGTTCACCGGCAGGCCCTATGGCACCCCGTCCTTCAAGGAGGGCAAGGTGGCCCGCCTGGAACAGTGGCTGACAGAACGGGGGCATAGCTGGGCCGATGTGGAGGAGAGCTGGTTCTATAGCGATTCTCTCAACGACCTGCCTCTGCTGGCCCGGGTGGATCATCCCGTGGCGGTGGACCCGGATCCCACTCTCAAGGCCCACGCGGAACGCGAGGGATGGCCGGTTGTCAGCCTGCGCGGGCCAGGCTGAAGCAAGCCTTGATCCAGGTCCGGTGGCGTTCCGAATGGGGCTTGCCATCCAGGAACCAGCCCTCTAGCATGGTTCATAAGGAGCCGCTAATCCGCATTGTCCAGCCGTGGTAGTCGCGGGGCTCCCCACACCTTTCCGTCCGGTTTCAGAAGAGGGGATCAATATGAGTCTGCGCGCTTCACTCCTGGCTTTGACCCTGGGCCTCGCCGCATTCACCGTCCAGGCCGCCGAGCCCGTCGTCATCAAGTTCTCCCACGTGGTGGCGCCGGATACGCCCAAGGGCCGGGCCGCCGAGTACTTCAAGAAGCTCGCGGAGGAGCGCACCAAGGGCGCGGTGAAGGTGGAGGTGTATCCCAACAGCCAGCTCTACAAGGACCGTGAGGAGATGGAAGCCCTGCAGCTGGGCGCGGTGCAGATGCTGGCCCCGTCCCTGGCGAAATTCGGTCCTCTGGGCGTGCGCGCCTTCGAGTTGTTCGACCTGCCCTACATCTTCCCCAACAAGGAAACCCTGTACCGGGTGATGGACGGCGACATCGGCGCCAAGCTGTTTGCCATGCTCAACGCCAAGGGCATCACCGGTTTGGCGTTCTGGGACAACGGCTTCAAGCAGATGAGCGCCAACAAGCCCATCCGCACCGTGGAAGACTTCAAGGGCCTGAAGATGCGCATCCAGTCCTCCAAGGTGCTGGAGGCCCAGATGAAGGCGCTGGGCGCCAACCCGCAGGTGATGGCCTTCTCCGAGGTCTACTCGGCCCTGCAGCAGGGTGTGGTGGACGGCACCGAGAACCCCATGTCCAACCTCTACACCCAGAAAATGCATGAGGTGCAGAAGCACCTGACCCTGTCCGACCATGGCTACCTCGGCTACGCGGTCATCGTCAACAAGGCTTTCTGGGACGGCCTGCCCACCAACATCCGCGCCACCCTGGACAAGGCCATGCAGGACACCACCGTGTTCGAGCGCAAGATCGCCCAGGAAGAGAACGACGAGGCCCTGGCCAACGTGAAGAAGGCCGGCACCACCCAGATCTACACCCTGCCCTACAAGGATCGCGTGGTGTGGCAACAGGCCCTGCTGCCGGTGCACAAGGAGTTCGAAGAGAAGATCGGCCGCGACATGATCCAGGGCGCCTACCTGGTGGCCCAGCAGGTGGAGAAGGAAAAGGCCGCCCAGGCCGCCGCGCCCGCCGCCAAGGACAAGCCCGGCCCGGCGAAGCCCGCCGCCAAGCCCGCCGCCAAGCCGGAGAAGAAGTAAGCCAGACTAGCCCCATAGTCCGCCCCGGTTCCGGCCGGGGCGTGTTTCCACCCTGACAGGGGAAGCACCATGTTCCACCGCATACTCGATCGCCTCGAGGAGTGGCTCATCCTGAGCTTCATGGCGGCCGCCACCCTCGTGACCTTTGTCTCAGTGATGATGCGTTACCTGATGGGAACCGGTTTCACCTGGGCCACGGAACTCACCATCTACCTGTTCATCTGGATGGCCAAGTTCGGCGCCGCCTACGGTGTGCGCACCGGCATCCATGTGGGCGTGGATTACGTGGTGAACAAGGTGGAGGGGGCGAAGAAGCGCGCCCTGATCATCACCGGCATCTGCCTGGGCATCGTCTTCACCGGCGTCATCGCCTTCTTCGGCGCGCGCTGGGTGATCTTCATCCACGGCACGGGCCAGATCTCGCCGGACCTTGAATGGCCCATGTGGATCATCTACCTGGCCATTCCCTTCGGTTCCGGCCTCATGTGCTACCGCTTCATTCAGGCCCTGGTGAAATTCCTGTTCCGGGGCGAGACCACTTCCGCCGGGCCCGCCGCCGAACTGCGCGAGGGCGCGATGGATAGCGTGAAAGGGGATGTCAAATGACCGCCGCCATCATCATGGGCATCCTCACGCTGATGCTCATCACCGGCACGCCCATTTCCATCGCCCTGGGCATGACAGTGCTGGTGTTCCTGCTGGGCTTCTCCAGCTTCGACATGCAGACCGTGAACATCATCTCCCAGCGCCTGTTCACCGGCCTGGAGAGCTTCGCCATCATGGCCGTGCCCTTCTTCGTGCTGGCCGGGGCCTTCCTCACCGACGGCGGTGTCGCCAAGCGCATCATCAACTTCGCCGTGACCATGGTGGGCTGGATGCCCGGCGGCCTGGCCATGGCGTCGGTGGTGGCCTGCGCCTTCTTCGCCACCCTGTCAGGCTCCAGCCCGGCGACGGTGATGGCCATCGGCTCCCTCATGCTGCCGGCCATGATCCAGCAGGGCTATCCGAAAGGCTTCAGCACGGGGCTCATCGCCTGTTCCGGTTCCCTGGGCATTCTGATTCCGCCCTCCATCGTGATGATCATCTACGCGGTGGCCACCTCCGAATCCGCCGGCAAGCTGTTCGTCGCCGGCATCGTGCCGGGCATCCTGCTGGCCCTGCTGCTGATGGGTGTCACCTTCATCTATGCCAAGAAGCACAACTTTCCCACCATTCCCAAGGCCAGCCTGAAGGAAGTGGTTAAGGCGTTCATGGATGCCTTCTGGGGCCTCATGCTGGTGGTCATCGTCATGGGCGGCATCTACGGCGGCATCTTCACCCCCACCGAGGCGGCGGCGGTGTCGGCGGTCTACGCCTTCATCTGCGCGGTGTTCATCTACCGCAGCCTGCCCCTTCGCGAGGTGCCCAAGGTGCTGCTGCACGGCGCCAACACTTCGGCCATGCTGCTGTACATCATCACCAACGCCATCCTGTTCAATTTCCTGCTCACCTCCGAGCAGATTCCCCAGGCCCTGGCCGAGTGGGTCACCCACATGAACCTGGAGCCCTGGCAGTTCCTGGTGATCGTCAACATCACCTTGCTGCTGGCCGGCCAGTTCATGGAGCCCAGCTCCATCATCCTGATCCTGGCGCCCCTGTTCCTGCCCATCGCCAAGACCCTGGGCATCGACCCCATCCATCTGGGCGTGATCATGACGGTGAACATGGAAATCGGCATGCTGACGCCGCCGGTGGGCCTCAACCTCTACGTGGCCAGCCACCTCTCCCACATGGGCCTCACCGACGTATCCAAGGCGGCCCTGCCCTTCGTCGGGGTGATGATCCTCTACCTAATCCTGGTGACTTACGTGCCGGATATCTCCCTCTGGCTGGTGGACCTGCTCTATGGCGCCACCCCGGTGCCCGTTCCAGGCGGGGGCGCGGTCTTCGACTGAGGTCCCGACTCGCGCGCACAAGGCGGTTGGCCCGCGAGGGCGGCCGCCTTTTTTTGTCGGTCAATACTCACTATTGAACTAACCAGAGCCTCCCCACGTTTTCCGGCTTTGACAAGAATATAAGTAGATACTAACGTCCAGTTATACCTTCCTGCCGCCGGTTATCACGACTCCCGACGCTGCCGAGATTTGTCCGGCGGCCGCGTAATCCTCTATCTGGGGGAGTTGATCGTGAGTGCGGCACCCGCAAGCAGTTCCAGCCAAGGCCGAAGCGGCTTTCTCGGCGAGGTCATGGCATCCACGCCGGGCAACAACCGGCTAGACCATTGCATCCAGTGCGGTTCCTGCGGCGGCTCCTGCCCGTCCGGGCCGGAAATGGATCACACGCCGCGCCGGCTGTTCGCCCTGATCCGCGCCGGCGAGCGCGACACCGTGCTGCGCAGCAATGCCCCCTGGTACTGCGTGTCCTGCTACTACTGCACGGTGCGCTGTCCCCAGGAGATCCACATCACCGACGTGATGTACACGCTGAAAAGCATGGCCATCAAGGCCGGGCTTTTCCACGACGCCGCGCTGCCGGATTTCTCCGAGACTTTCGTCGACTACGTCGAGAAATACGGCCGCAGCTTCGAATTGGGCATCGCCACCCGCTTCAACCTGCGCCACCACCCCCTGAGCCTGGCGGGCATGGCGCCCATGGGCCTGGGCATGCTCAAGCGCGGGCGCATGGACCTGACGCCCCACCGCATCGACGGCATGGCCCAACTCACGGCCATCCTGGAAAAGGCAAAGGCATTGGAGGGCACATCATGAAGGCCCTGTTCTATCCCGGCTGTTCCATGCAGAAGAACGCCCGGCCCTACCTCGATTCCCTGCTGGCGATCAGGGAGGACATCGATCTGGAATTGCAGGAGATCGAGGACTGGAACTGCTGCGGTGCCACCGAGTACATGTCGGTGCACCGGGTCGCCGCCCATTCCCTGGTGGGCCGCAACCTGGCCCTGGCCCAGGACCAGGCGCGGGATACCGATGTTCTTACCGCCGGGTGCAGCGCCTGTTATCTCAACCTGGCCAAGACCGACGCCCAGATGCGGGAGGATGCCCGACTCAAGGTTACGGTGAATGCCGCCCTGGCTGCCGGTGGCTTGGAATACAAGCCCGGTTCGATGAAGGTGCGTCATCTGTTGGACCTGGTCTGCCACGACATCGGCTATGAGGCCGTGAAGGCCAGGGTGGTTAAGCCCCTGCACGGCCTGAAGGTGGCCGCCTATTACGGCTGCCAGGTAGTGCGCCCGGATTACGACGGCCACTGGGACAACCACGAGCATCCCACCTCCATGGACAAGCTTCTCGCCGCCCTGGGTGCCGAGCCTGTGGACTGGGCCCTGAAGACCCAGTGCTGCGGCGGCCACATGACGGTGATCGGTCCGGACGTGGCCTTTGGCCTGATCCGCCGCCTGATCCACGGCGCCCAGGAGGCGGGCGCCGACCTGGTGGTGACCCTGTGCCCCATGTGCCAGTTGAACCTGGACGCCTATCAGGTGGAGATGAACAAGCACTTCCACACCGACTACCGGGTGCCGGTGCTGTATTTCACCCAGTTGATGGGCATGGCCTTTGGCAAGACGGCCAAGGATCTGGGCATAGGCAAGGAGTTCGTCGCCGCCGCGCCGGCCCTGGCCAAGATCCAGGCCGAGGCGCCCAAGGTGGCCGAGACCAAGCGCAAGCGCCGGCCCAAACCGGGGGATGCCCTGCCCATGCCGGGAATGGAGTGAGCCATGGCCAAGCAAAACAAGCCTGAACGAGATGGCCAAGAACGCATCGGCGTCTATGTCTGCCACTGCGGCACCAACATCGCCGGGGTCGTCGATGTGGAGTCCGTCGCCAAGTTCGCCGCCGAGGACCTGAAGGACCGGGGCGTGGTACTGGCCCGGGACTACACCTTCATGTGCTCCGTGGCCGGCCAGGAACTCATCGAGCAGGACATCCACGAGCAGCAGCTGACCCGCGTGGTGGTGGCCGCCTGCTCGCCCCACTTGCACGAGAAGACCTTCCGGGGCGTGTGCGAGCGCTCCGGGGTGAATCCCTATCTTTCCGAGATGGCCTCCATCCGCGAGCACGTGGCCTGGGTCCATACGGACAAGGCGGCGGCGACGGCGAAGGCCAAGGCCATCGTCAGCGGCACGGTGGAGCGGGTGCTGAAGAATGACCCGCTGGAAGCGATCAAGGTGCCCATCGACGCCCAGACCCTGGTGGTGGGCGGCGGCATCGCCGGCATCCAGGCCGCCTTGGAGGTGGCCGAGGCCGGCTACGAGGTCGTCCTGGTCGAGCGCGAGGCTTCCCTGGGCGGCCATATGGCCCAGTTCGACAAGACTTTCCCCACACTGGACTGTGCCGCCTGCATCCTGACCCCCAAGATGGCGGCGGCCGGCTCCCACCCGAAGATCCACCTGTTCACCTGGAGCGAGGTGGAGAAGGTGGAGGGTTATGTGGGCAATTACACGGTGACGGTGAAGAAGAAGCCCCGCTACGTGGACGAGGACATCTGCACCGGCTGCGGCATCTGCGTGGAGAAGTGCCCCATCCTGGTGGTGGACGACAAGTTCGAGGCCGGCATCGGCTACCGCAAGGCCATCTACTGGCCCTTCGCCCAGGCCGTGCCCAACCTGCCCGTGCTGGACACGGAAACCTGCACCTACTACGTCGGCGGCAAGGGCGGCTGCAAGGCCTGCGAGAAGTTCTGCCCGACGGTGCCCAACTCCATCAAGTTCGACCAGAAGGCGGAGCGGGTCACCCTGCGGGTGGGCAACATCATCCTGGCAACCGGCTGGGACCTGTTCGACGCCCGCCGCATTCCCCAGTACGGCTACGGCCGGCTGGCCAACGTCTTCACCAACCTGGAACTGGAGCGTATGTGCAACGCCGCCGGCCCCACCGGCGGCAAGGTGGTCATGCGCGATGGCCAGAGTGCACCCAAACGCGTCGCGATCATTCACTGTGTCGGTAGCCGGGACCGCAACTACAACCGCCACTGCTCCGCCATCTGCTGCATGCAGAGCCTGAAGCTGGCCCACCTGGTGAAGGAGCGCACCGGCGCCGAGGTCTACAACTTCTACATCGACATCCGCACCCCCGGGAAGGAATACGACGAGTTCTACCAGCGGGTGCTGGACGACGGCGTCCACTTCGTGCGCGGCAAGGTGGCGGAAGTCACCGACATCCCCTTCGATCCCGCCGAAGCCAGCCGCAACGGTTCCGGCGCGCTTTATGTCCAGGTGGAGGACACCCTGGCAGGACTGCAGCGTCGCGTTCCGGTGGACATGGTGGTGCTGTCGGCGGGCCTGGAGCCGCGCCGGGACAGTTCGGAAGTGGGCAAGACCTTCGGCATCGCCTGTTCCACCAGCGGCTGGTTCATCGAGAAGCACGCCAAGATGGACCCCATCGCCACCATGACCGAGGGCGTGTTCATCGCCGGCTGTGCCGCCGGGCCCAAGGACATTCCCGCCAGCGTCTCCCAGGGTTCGGCGGCGGCGGCGCGGGTGCTGAACTACATCCGCCAGGGCGAGCTGGCCCTGGAGCCGGTGCGCGCCAGCGTCCTCGCCGAGCAATGCTCGGGCTGCCGCATCTGCAACGGCCTGTGCCCGTTCAACGCCATCTCCTTCATTGAGGAACGCAAGGTCACCGAGATCAACGCCGCCCTCTGCCAGGGTTGTGGCACCTGCGTGGCTGCCTGCCCGGCCGGCGCCATCCAGGGCACCGGCTTCAGCAACGAGCAGTTGTTTGCCCAGATCGAGGGCCTGCTGCGCGATTTCAGCCGTGAACCGGAGGTCGTATGACTGACGCCACATTCGAGCCCGTAATCATCGGCTTTACCTGTAACTGGTGCAGCTACCGCGCCGCCGACCTGGCCGGTACGGCACGCATCAAGTATCCGCCCAACGTGCGGCTGATCCGGGTCATGTGCAGCGGTCGCATCGATCCCACCTTCGTGCTCAAGGCCCTGTCCGAGGGCGCCGACGGCGTGCTCATCGCCGGCTGCCATCCGGGCGAGTGCCATTACCTGGAACAGAACTACAAGGCTCTGCGGCGGCATCGCCTGTTGCAGAAGACCCTGGCCCAGTTCGGCATCGAACCTGCGCGGGTGCGTCTGACCTGGGCCAGCGCCGCCGAAGGCGCCTTGTTCGCCGAGGAGATCGCCGCCATGGTGGACGAGGTGAAGGCCCTGGGGCCCCTCAACTGGCCGGCCCGGCCGGTGCCGGTGGCCACGGCCCCAGCCGAGATTCCCGTGCTGGGCGAGGTGGCGGCGTGAAACGTCGGCGAAATCCCCCCTGTCCCCCCTTTTCCAAAGGGGGGAACGCCCAGCTTGGCGATAACGGCACTCCCCCCTTTGAAAAAGGGGGGCTGGGGGGGATTCATCCACGCACCCCATTCCAGCCATCCCATCCCAAGGACTCCCCATGAGCAAACCCAAATTCGCCATGTACTGGGCCGCTTCCTGCGGCGGCTGCGAGATCGCGGTGCTCAACATCGACGAGAAGGTACTGGACCTGGACGCCAACTTCGACGTGGCCTTTTGGCCGGCGGCCATGGACGCGAAGTACAAGGACGTGGAGGCCATGGAAGATGAATCCATCCTGGTCACCCTGTTCAACGGCAGTATCCGCACCGACGAGAACGAGCACCTGGCCAAGCTGCTGCGGAGGAAGTCGAAGATCCTGGTGGCCTTCGGCTCCTGCGCCAACGAGGGCTGCATCCCGGGCCTCGCCAACCTGAGCCCGCGCGAACAGATCTTCGAGCGGGCCTATGCGACGCCCAGCACCCCCAACCCGGAAGGCGTGCGGCCGCAGACCGCCTGCCAGGTGCCCGAGGGCACCCTGACCCTGCCGCCCCTGCAGGCCGTGGTGCGCACCCTGGACCAGGTGGTGGAGGTGGACTACCACGTGCCCGGCTGCCCGCCGGAATCTCACCAGATCGCGGCCATCCTGGAGGTGCTTATCCAGGTGGTGAAGGGCGAGGCGGACCTGCCCCCCAAGGGCGCGGTGCTGGGCGCCGGCGATTCCACAGTCTGCGACGAATGCGCCCGCAAGCGGGACGTGAAGGTCATCGACAAGCTCTCCCGCATCCAGGAACTGCCGCAACTGAACACCACCGACTGCCTGCTGGAGCAGGGTTTGATGTGCGCCGGCCCGGCCACCCGCAGCGGCTGCAACTCCCGCTGCCCCAACGTGGGCGCCCCCTGCATCGGCTGCTACGGCGCCGCGCCCGGCGTGGTGGACCAGGGGGCCCGCTTGATGACTGCCATCGCCTCGGTGGTGGACGAGAAGGAGCCGGGCGCCATCGACAGGGTGCTGGACGGAATCCCCGACCCGGCCGGCAGCTTCTATCGCTTCAGCCTGGCCCATTCCCTGCTGCGGGCGAATCGGGAAGCTTTGGCGGAACAGGAGTAAGCCATGCAACGCATCAGCATCGATCCCCTGACCCGCCTCGAAGGCCACGGCAAGATCGAGATCTTCCTGGACGAGGCCGGCGACGTGGCCAACGCCTATCTCCAGGTGCCGGAACTGCGCGGCTTCGAACGCTTCTGCGTGGGCCGCCCGGTGGAGGAGATGCCCACCCTCACCAACCGCATTTGCGGCGTCTGCCCGGAAGCCCACCACATGGCCGCGGCCAAGGCCGCCGACGCGGTCTACGGCCTGACGCCGCCCCCCGCCGGGCGCAAGCTGCGGGAGCTGCTCTACTCCGCCTTCTTCGTCGCCGACCACACCACCCACTTCTTCATCCTGGGCGGCCCGGACTTCATCATGGGTCCGGACACCCCGGTGGCGGAACGCAACATCCTGGGCGTCATCAAGAAGGTGGGCCTGGAGATCGGCGGCAAGGTGATCCAGGCCCGCAAGTTCGGCCACACCACGGTGGAGATCATCGGCGGCCGCAAGGTCCACCCCTGCACCGCCGTTCCCGGCGGCATGACCAAGGCCCTTTCCGAAGCCGAGCGCCAGGAGATCGAGAAGATGGGGCGCTGGGCCGTGGAGTTCGGCCAGTTCGCGCTCCAGGCCTTCCACGACCTGGTGCTGGGCAACAAGGACTACCTGGACCTGATCCTGGGCGACGCCTACACCCACAAGACCTACTACATGGGCCTGGTGGACGCCAACAACAAGGTGAACTTCTACGACGGCAAGGTGCGCGTGGTCGGTCCGGACGGCGGCCTGCACGGCATGTATTCCGCCAACAAATACACCGACTGGATCAGCGAGCGGGTGGAGCCCTGGAGCTACCTGAAATTCCCCTACCTGAAGAAAGTGGGCTGGAAGGGCTTCGTGGACGGCGCCGATTCCGGCGTCTACATGGCCACGCCCCTGTCGCGCTTGAATGTCTCGGAAGGCATGGCCACGCCGCTCGCCCAGGCGGAATACGAGAAGTTCGTCGCCACCCTGGGCAAGCCCGCCCACAGCCGTCTGGCCATCCACTGGGCCCGGCTCATCGAACTGCTCTACGCCGCCGAGCGCTGGGTGGAACTCGCCACCGATCCGGAGATCACCTCGCCGGACGTGCGCGCGCTGCCCACGCAAGCACCGACGGAAGGCGTCGGCATTGTCGAGGCGCCGCGCGGCACACTGACCCACCACTACCGCACGGATGAAAAAGGCCTGCTCACCATGGTCAACCTGGTGGTGGGGACCACCAACAACAACGCCGCCATGGGCATGTCCATCAAGAAGGCGGCCCAGTCCTTCATCAAGGCCGGCACGGTGGTCACGGAAGGTCTGCTCAACCGGGTCGAGATGGCCTACCGGGCCTACGACCCCTGCCTGGGCTGCGCCACCCATGCCCTGCCGGGCAAGATTCCGCTGGAGATCAGCATCCGCGATGCGGGGGGCGAGGTGATCGAGGTGGTGCGCGGATGACCGCCACCACCCTGGTCGTCGGTCTCGGCAATCCCATCCTGGGGGACGACGGGGTGGGCTGGCGGGTGGCGGAAAGGCTGCGCGGGACGCTGGACGATCCGGACGTTGCGGTGCTGTGCCTGTCCCTGGGCGGCCTGTCCCTGGTGGAGCACCTGGCCGGCTATCGTCAGGCGGTCATCGTGGATGCCATGACCACCGGGGCGCCGCCGGGTACCCTGCATTGCTTCGACGCCGGCGCGGCGGAGGAACCGGGCGCCCAGCATACCGCCTCGGTCCACGACCTATCCCTGGCCTCCGCCCTGGCCCTGGGCCGGCAACTGGGCCTGGATCTGCCCGGCAAGGTCCGGGTGGTGGGAGTCGAAGCCGCGCCGGAGTTCGAGTTCGGCGAGGCCCTCAGTGGCCCCGTGCAGCGGGCCATTCCGGCGGTGACCAGCGAGGTGCTGGACTGGCTGGTTCGAAGGGCGGGTGAAGAGCGGTAATCCTGAATAAGTTCCCGCAAGGAACAGGCTTATTGATTGCCATCATTTTTTGTTTCCGCCAAGACGGCTTAAAACCACAACTCCTTCATGGCCGCCCTGGGAGACAAACATGCCGCGCATCATTCTGTACGTGCTTCTAAGCCTGCTGGCCATCGGCCAGACCTGGGCCGACGACTGTGTCGATTGCCACAAGAAGACGTCTCCGGGCGTTGTCGCCGACTGGGAGGCCAGCAAGCACTCCAAGGCAACCAAGGACAAGGCCACCTGCGCCACCTGCCATGGCAAGAAGCACATGAGCAAGGATGACGCCAAACTTGCGACCATGCCCACCGCCGACACCTGCGGTTCCTGCCACGACAAGCAGGAAGCCCAGTTCAAGAAGGGCAAGCACAACCACGCCTGGACGGCCATGCAGGCCATGCCCACCACCCACATGCTGCCCATGCAGCTTTCCGAGGGTATGAAGGGCTGCGGCGGCTGCCACAAGATGGGCACCAAGTCCAAAGAGGAAGTCGCCAAACTCAAGGCTGGCGGCAACCACTATGGCAATGGCAACTGCGACGCCTGCCATACCCGCCACACCTTCAGCAAGAAGGAGGCCCAGCAGCCCCAGGCCTGCCAGACCTGCCATATGGGCTTCGACCATCCCCAGTGGGAGATGTACTCATCTTCCAAGCACGGCGTGCGCTACCTGCTGAAGCAGTCCGGCATCCTTCCCGAGACCGCCGCTGCGCCCACATGTCAGACCTGCCACATGCAGGACGGCGACCACGAGGTGCGGACCGCCTGGGGCTTCCTGGCCGTACGCCTGCCGCTGCCGGATGATCCGCAATGGAAGGCGGACCAGGTCACCATCCTCCAGGCCCTGGGCGTGCTGGACCCGAGCGGCAAGCCCACCGGCCGCCTGGACGCGGTCAAGGCCGCCGATGTGGCCCGCCTGGACCAGGCCTCCTTCGACAAGGAACGCAACAAGATGATCAAGACCTGCACCCAGTGCCACGCGGAGCGCTTCGCGAAGGGCGAACTGGAGAAGGGCGACAAGATCATCCGCGAGGCCGACCACCTGCTGGCCGATGCCATCCGCATCATTGCCGCCCTATACAAGGACGGCGTCATCGACAAGCCCGCGGGCTACGCTTACGCCTTCCCCGACCTGCTGGCCTTCCATGACGCACCCCGGCCCATCGAGCACCGCTTGTTCGAGATGCACCTGAAGCACCGCATGCGCACCTTCCAGGGCACTTTCCACGCCAACCCTGACTACGCCCTGTGGTACGGCTGGAGCGAGATGCTGCGCGACCTGGCCGACATCAAGGAAATGGCGGCGGACCTGCGCGAGAAGCACAGCCACACCAAGAAGGTGACGAAGAAGTAACCCGCATCACTCCCCAGAAGAGGCCGGGCCCACGCCCGGCCTTTTTGTTGCGCATTCCGCGGACGTTCCCGGAGCTTGGGCCTCGTCCGTCTCCCCGCTTGCCAGCGGCGGTTGTTGGTCTATGATCGTTCTCCAGACGGCTTGGACCGTCCCCACAACACCAACAGACGGAACGAGAACATGCAGTCCGGCCCCCGCGAAATCGTCACCCCTTTCCGCCAGATTCCCCTCGAAGTCCCGGAGGGCATGAAGCCCAACGAGTTCTTCAACAGCACCGAGAACCTCAATGACCTGGTCCACAACAACGGCCTGCTGCAGAACCCGGAAGGGTTGCTGCTCTACCGCAAGGCCCTGGGCCACAGCAACGAGTTCGACACCTCCATCATCTACAACACTTCCCAGACCATCCTGGATCCCCTGGGCCGGCCGGTGCGTCGCACCCAGGTCCCGGAACACGTGAAGAATGTCTGGAACCGGATGAATGAGGTCATCATCGAGTACATGCTGGAACAGTACCCGGACCCGGACAGTTACCTGGTACTTGCCGGCGAGGCGAGCCTGGATGCCACCTGGCCCCTGACCTCTCCGGGCGTGCCCAGCATCCGCATGCTGCACAACCATTTCATCGTCTTCGACAAGGCCCAGTTGCGCGATGCGCCCATCGCCGACGCCAACAACCCCAACCTTACCGACGGCGGCCAGCATTCCCTGTTCCAGGCCTACATGCGGGATGTCTACCGGGCTTTCATGGACGAGCTGGACCTGGAAATCCTGCGCCCCTGCCAAGCCGGCTCCTGCAAGATCGCCCTGACCGGTTACCCGCAGGGCCTACCCAGCTGGGAGGTGACCGGGGGTGTTGCGTCCTTGAAGGAAGTGCGTTTCTGGAAGGAATACGACACCCTGCTCAAGGGCTTCATCGACTTCTACCGCACCTTCTTCGGCCAGGTCTCCACCCGCAACGCGCCCATGGCGCGGGATATCCATTTCCCGGATCTGGTGGAGAACAAGCTGTTGTTCAACAACGACCTTCTGAAGACCGCAAAGATGGTGCGTGACCGCTGCATCAAGGACGCCAAGTACGCCAACTCCATCCGCTGGCAGCCCGCCTTCAAGCAGCTCATCTACCGCAACGACGCCGGCAAGCTCATCGTCACCATTAGCCAGAACTCCATCGGCAACGCTATCACCGAGTTGCTGGGCGTGGTGGTCAAACGCACGCCGGACGCGGAGGCCTACGGCAATGCCGAGCCGGCTCTGATTCAGAGACTGCTGGAAGTACGCCACCGTCTGGTGGAGGCGGATCTGGGCGAAGGCATCACCACGCCGTATTGGGGAGAAAGCTAGCCTCCTGGCCGCCTCGGGCGGTGGGTTTACACCAGACCCACCATGTCAGTTCCCCACTGAATCCCGGGGCCATCCCTAGGGAAATGCTCCGCTGGCGCCCGGGCGCCAGCCTGGGCGATCATGAAAACAACTGCAAAGAAATAGAAGACGAAAAATGAGGGATCAATCTATTCGCTCCGTAGGGGGGGGCGGTATGGGAGTGCAGGCGAGGCCGCTGAGTCTTGCCGAACTCACACGCCAGTCCGAGCGGCTGAATGCTCTATGGAAACAGGCTACCCGCCATGATCTGAGCGATGTGGATCGTTCCCGCGCCATATTGCGTGAAGCGGCCGTCGCCCTGGATATGGATATGGCGGTGCTGGGTGAATTCAACGCGCACTACCGCGTCCGGCTGGCCCACGACCCGCTCGGTGTCATGCCTGAGGGCACAGTACTGGATGTGTCGGATACGATCTGCAGCAACGTCCACCTTTCCCGCGCCCCGCTTTTCATCGCCGACCTGGAATGCCATCCGGAACTGAGTGGCCATCCCCTGGTGCGCAACGAGGGCATGCGGGTCTACGCGGGCATCCCGGTCTGGACCGGAGAGGAGGTGGAGGGGGTCCTGGCTTTCATGCGCCGCCAGGAAATGTCTCATGGCTTCGAACAGGCCGATATTGCCTATATGGAACTGGTGGCCGGCTGGCTTGGCCATCACCTTTACCAGGCGCGTCAGAAAATCCTCCTGGAACGTCATGCCCTGACCGACGCCCTGACCGGCCTGCTCAACCGTCGCGCGGCGGAGTCCCGCCTGCAGGAGGAATTTGCACGGACGCGCCGTCACAACGATGGCTTCGCCGTCGCCCTCGTGGATATCGACCATTTCAAGCGCGTCAACGACCGCTACGGCCATGCCATTGGCGATCAGGTGCTCAGGATAGTCGCCCATCGGTTGGAGAGTGGCTTGCGCGAGGAGGACTGGCTGGCACGCTGGGGCGGCGAAGAATTCCTGTTGTTTCTGCGTGCGGCTGACCAACAGGAATCCATTTGCGTCATGCAGCGTCTGATGGGACATGTGAAGGCCCAGCCAATTTCCACCGAGGCGGGAAACATCGCCATCACCCTCTCCGCCGGCATCGGCCTGCCGGCCAGGGAGGATCCGGATTGCCACGCCGCGATTGAAATGGCGGACTCCTGTCTATACCAAGCCAAGAGCGGCGGCCGGGACCGGGTTGAAGTCCGCGATGGGAATGCCGTGTTCTGGCCGTCGCAGATCATCAAGCGGGCCTTGCGCGACGATGGTTTGCGCATGGCCAGCCAGGTCATCGTCGACCTGGAAACTGGCGCCGCGGTGGCCGACGAGGCCTTGGCCAGGGTGGTACTCCCGGATGGCGAGCTGGTGGCGGCGGGGGAGTTCATCGAAGCGGCGGAGGGCCTTGGTCTCATGCCCGAGATTGACCGCTACATCGCCAACCAGGCCATGTCGCGCTGCACGCGCAAGCTGGGCAGTGGCGTGGTGGGGCCGGACTTTGCCCACTTCGTCAACCTATCGCCCCAGTTCCTGGCTCGTCGCGATCTGGTTGAAGAGATGCTGAACAACGCACAAGCCTACTGCCAGGCCTGCGGGGTGACGATGGGGCCCATCAAGCCCATCGTCTTCGAGATCACCGAGCGCCAGTTCCTGAGCAACCTGGATACCCTGGAGGCGGATCTGAAACCCTTGCTGGACTACGGTTTCCGCCTTGCCCTGGACGATTTCGGCAGCGGATATTCCTCCTTTCTCTATCTGGCACGCCTGCCCATCAGCTTCCTGAAAATCGAGGGCTGGATGGTGGCCAACCTAACAAAAGAGCGGAAAGTCGCGGCCATCGTCGAAAGCCTGGCGGGTTTCGCCCGACGCGAGGGCATTGTTACCGTAGCGGAATGCATCGAGGATGCGGAAACTGCCCGAATCCTGCGGGAAATGGGCGTCCAGTTGGGGCAGGGGTGGCATTTTGGCCGCCCGGAACTTGAGGAATGTCAGTAAAGCCCCCATCCTTCGGGAACAATCCAGTACATCGGGGTTAATATTGCACTCCCCATAAATATTATTTTCTGAAGGAACCGCCATGACCAAAGGGCTGCAATTACAAGACCCCTTCCTGAACGCGTTGCGCCAGGAACAGGTGCAGGTGTCCGTTTACCTGGTGAACGGCATCAAGCTCCAGGGTCATATCGAAAGCTTTGATCAGTACGTGGTGTTGCTCAAGAATGCCGTCACCCAGATGGTCTACAAGCACGCCATCTCCACCGTGGTGCCCGCGCGCCCGGTGATGCTGCAACGCGCTGGCGGGGACGACGCCTGATCCCTTTCCCCGTTCCGCCCATGGGTCTCCCCCATGTTTGAGAGGCCGGATCGGGGGGCGTCGGTGGTGCTTGCCGCCCTCGATTTCGGCGATCCCGATTATTCCGAGAGCCTCGACGAACTGAAGTTACTCGCCACCAGTGCCGGCCTGAACGTGGTCGCTCTGGTTGAAGGCAAGCGTGCCAAGCCCGATGCCGCCTTGTTTGCAGGCTCCGGCAAAGCCGACGAAATAGGCTTGGCAGCCAAGGCGACCGATGCCTCCCTGGTCATCTTCAACCACGAACTGTCGCCAGTACAGGAGCGCAACCTGGAGCGCCGCCTGCAATGCAGGGTGCTGGACCGCACCGCCCTGATTCTGGACATCTTCGCGCAGCGTGCCCGCAGCAACGAGGGCAAGCTGCAGGTGGAACTGGCCCAGTTGCGCCATTTCGCTACCCGCCTGGTGCGTGGCTGGACCCACCTGGAACGCCAGAAGGGCGGCATCGGCATGCGCGGCGGTCCCGGCGAAACCCAGCTGGAACTGGACCGGCGCATCATTGCCCAGCGCATCAAGACCATTGAGGCGCGCCTGGACAAGCTGGCCCGCACCCGCCGCCTGCAGCGGCGCAGCCGCCAGCGCAGCGGCGTGCTGGCGGTGTCCCTGGTTGGCTATACCAACGCCGGCAAGTCGACCCTGTTCAATACCCTGACCAAGGCTGGCGCTTACGCGGCCGACCAGCTGTTCGCCACGCTGGATACCACCTCACGCAAGGTCTGGGTACCGGAGGCGGGCCAGGAGGTGGTGATTTCGGACACTGTCGGCTTCATCACCCGCCTGCCTCACACCCTGGTTGCCGCTTTCCATGCCACCCTGGAGGAGACCGCCCACGCCGACGTGCTGCTGCATGTGGTGGATGCCGCCAGCCCCAACCGGGATCGGCAGATCGAGGAGGTGGAGAAGGTGCTGAAGGAGATCGGCGCGGAACATGTGCCCCAATTCCGGGTCATGAACAAGATTGATATGACCGAGGCCGAGCCCCATGTGACGCGTGATGAGTATGGTAAGATCGCCGCCGTTTGGCTCTCCGCAAGGACTGGAGCCGGTGTCGGCCTGCTTCGGGATGCCTTGGCCGAATTCGCCACCAACCCACACTATGATCGCGCCAGAACCTTCCGGTCACCGTCCAATACCGATGCGGAAATCGATGCAATTGATTAAGGCTTTATCGCGCCTGCCTGTCTGGCTTGTGCAACGTTACCTGCTCTGGCCCCTGGCCGCCATGCGACGGGGCGTGCCCATTGCCATGGCCTGGAACGACCCCCAATGGGGCAGCCAGGGCGGTGGCAACAAGAACAACGGTGGACCGCCGGATCTGGACGAGCTGTGGCGCAACTTCAACCGCCGCCTGAACAGCCTGTTCGGGCGCAAGGGGGGCGGCGATGAGCCGCCGTCGCGCATCGGTGGCGGGCGCGAGTTCAATCTCCCCGGCGGCGCCGGATTGCTTGTCGTGCTGGCCCTGCTCGTCTGGCTGGCTTCCGGCTTCTACATCGTTGATGCGGGCGAACGTGGCGTGGTGCTGCGTTTCGGCAAGTTCGCCGAGACCACGCAGCCCGGCCCGCGCTGGCATTTGCCCTACCCCGTTGAGGCTGTGGAAGTGGTCAACGTGGAGCAGGTACGTACCGTGGAGGTCGGCTACAAGAACAGCGTCAAGACCAAGGTGCTGGGCGAATCGCTCATGCTCACTGACGACGAGAACATCATCGACCTTCAGTTCTCGGTGCAATACACGCTGAAAGATCCGGAAGACTACCTGTTCGCCAACCGCAGCCCAGACGATGCCGTGAAGCAGGCTGCAGAGACCGCCATGCGCGAGATCGTCGGCAAGAGCAAGATGGACTATGTGCTCTACGAGGGACGCGCCGACATCGCCGCCCGGGCCACCAAGCTGATGCAGGAAATCCTCGATCGCTACAAGACCGGCATCAACATCAGCAAGCTCAACATGCAGAACGCCCAGCCGCCTGAGCAGGTGCAGGCTGCCTTCGACGACGCGGTAAAGGCCGGTCAGGACCGGGAGCGCCTGAAGAACGAAGGCCAGGCCTATGCCAACGATGTGATCCCCAGGGCGCGCGGTGTTGCCGCCCGCCTCATCGAGGAAGCCAACGGCCACAAGCAGCGCGTCGTATCCCAGGCCGAGGGCGATGCCTCCCGCTTCAAGCAGATCCTGGTTGAATACACCAAGGCCCCCCAGGTCACCCGCGAACGGCTCTATCAGGACACCATGCAGCAGGTCATGGCCAACACCACCAAGGTGCTGGTGGATGACAAGCAGGGTGGCAACCTGCTGTATCTGCCTCTGGACAAACTCATGCAGCTGACTCAGACCGGTGCTCTGTCGCCACAGCCGTCCCAGCCACCTCAGACGACGCCGGACTCGCATGCTTCCCGGCCTGTGGAGCAGCCCGCCAACACCCAGTCCCAGGACGGCTTGTTCCGTTCCCGTGACGCTTTCCGCGGGCGCGACCGGGAGGAACGGCCATGATGAAGAACGCCACCGGCGTGGCCATCGCCCTGGTCGTCGCCCTGCTGCTGCTGGCGCTGTCCCTCTATACCGTGGACCAGCGCCAGGCTGCCATGGTCTTCCAGCTCGGCGAGATCGTGCGCATCAACAAGGAACCGGGCCTGTATCTGAAAGTGCCCTTCGTCCAGAACGTGCGCTACTTCGATACCCGCGTGCTGACCCTGGACGCGGTGGAACCGGAACGCTTCATCACCTCCGAGAAGAAGAACGTCCTGGTGGACTACTTCGTGAAGTGGCGCGTGTTCGATATCGAGAAGTTCTACGTCAGCTTCAACGGCGATGAGCGCAGGGCGGTCAATCGCCTGGCCCAGACCGTCAACGACGGCATGCGCGCCGAGTTTGGCAAGCGCACGGTGCACGACGTGGTGTCCGGCCAACGCGACGACGTCATGGAAAGCCTGCGCAAATCGGCAGATCTTGACGCCCGCCGTTTCGGCGTGCAGGTGCTGGACGTTCGCATCAAGCGTGTGGACCTGCCCAGCGAGGTTAGCGAGTCGGTCTACCGACGCATGGACGCTGAACGCAAGCGGGTGGCCAACGAACTGCGCTCTACCGGTGCCGCCGAGGCCGAGAAGATCCGCGCCGATGCCGACAAGCAGCGCGAGATCATCGTCGCCGAGGCTTATCGCGATGCCCAGCGCATCAAGGGCGAGGGCGACGGCAAGGCGTCCGCCATCTATGGGGAGGCCTACGGGAGGAATCCTGAGTTCTATGCCTTCTACCGCAGCATGGAGTCCTACCGGAACAGCTTCCGCAACAAGACCGACCTGATGGTCGTGCAGCCCAATTCCGAGTTCTTCCGCTACATGAAGTCCTCGAAGGGCGGCGGCAAGTAATTACCTGATCGTCTGGCGATGAGTCTGGGGGATATCTTCGTGCCCGCCCTGGCCCTGATGCTGGTCATGGAAGGTGTGTTGCCTTTCCTGGCGCCGGCCGCCTGGCGCGAGGCCTTCATGCGCATGACCCAGTTCAGCGACGGCCAGTTGCGCTTCATGGGCCTGTTCTCCATGCTGGCCGGCCTGATTCTGTTATTCATCTCCCAACAATGACTCCCGCCTGGCTGCTGCCCGAATACGTTGAAGACATCTTGCCCCACTATGCCCGGGCGGGGGAGTTGCTGCGCCGCAGGCTGCTGGACCTGTTCGACGCCCACGGCTACGACCTGGTGGCACCGCCCTTGGTGGAATACCTGGAATCCCTGCTCACCGGTGCCGCCCGCGACTTGGACCTGAAAACCTTCAAGGTGGTGGACGGCCTTTCCGGCCGCATGCTGGGGGTGCGTGCCGACATGACGCCCCAGGCCGCCCGTATCGACGCACATCTTATCAACCACCAGGGCCCCACCCGGCTTTGTTATGCCGGCCCGGTACTGCGCACCAAGCCCGCCGGCCTGGGCTGCCGGGAACCCTTCCAGATCGGGGCCGAATTGTTCGGCCACGTTGGCATCGAGGCCGACCTGGAAATCCAGGGCCTGCTGCTGGCTGCCCTGCGCGTGGGCGGCGTCCCGGCCCCGCGCCTGAGCCTGGGCCACGCCGGATTGTTCCGCGCCCTGGCCGAAGGCGCGGGTCTGGGTTCCGACCAGGGCGCCGCCCTGTTCGCGGCGCTGCGCGACAAGGACGTTCCGGAAGTGGAAGCCCTGACCGCTGATCTCGGCGCCCCCTGGCAGGCCGCCTTCCGCACCTTGCCCAATCTCTACGGCGGTCCGGAGGCGCTGGAGCGCGCCCGTTCCGTTTTGCCCGACCTGCCCGCCATCCGCCGCGCCCTGGACGACCTGGCGCGCCTGCTGGCGGCGGGGGAGGGGGCCGACCTGGCGGTAGATCTGGCCGACCTGCGCGGCGACGGCTACCACAACGGTGTCATGTTCGCCGCGTACGCCGGCGGCCAGTCCCGGGCCGTGGCCCTGGGGGGGCGCTACGACGGCGCCGGCGCCGTGTTCGGCCGGGCCCGCGCCGCCACCGGCTTTTCCCTGGATTTGCGCCAGATCCTGGACTGCCTGCCGGAGCCTCCGGCCCGCAGCGGCATACTCGCCCCCGCTGCGGACGAAGCCGGCCTCGCTGCGAAAGTAGCCGAACTGCGCGCGTCCGGCGATCGGGTGGTGGTGGCCTTGCCCGGTCATGACGCCCACGCGGCGGAGCTGGGGTGCGACCGCATGCTGGTGCAACAGGGCAAAGACTGGGTTGTGAAGCCACGCTGAATTCTTCGTCCGGACCCTGGGCCGGACTTTTTCAACAAGGGAAAGACCATGAGCAAGAACGTAGTCGTGATCGGCACCCAGTGGGGTGACGAAGGCAAGGGCAAGATCGTCGATTGGCTGACCGACCGGGCCCAGGGTGTGGTGCGCTTCCAGGGCGGCCACAACGCCGGCCACACCCTGGTAATCGAGGGCAAGAAGACCGTCCTGCACCTGATCCCCTCCGGCATTCTGCGTTCCGGCGTGCGCTGCTACATCGGCAACGGCGTGGTGGTCTCCCCCGACGCGCTCATGGAAGAAGTGGAAATGCTTGAGAGCAACGGCATCGACGTCGCCAGCCGCATGACCATCTCGGAAGCCTGCCCCCTGATCCTGCCCCACCATATCGCCCTGGACCAGGCCCGGGAAGCCGCCAAGGGCGCTGGCAAGATCGGCACCACCGGCCGGGGCATCGGCCCCGCCTACGAGGACAAGATCGCCCGCCGCGCGATCCGCGTGCAGGATCTGCTGCACCGGGAGCGTTTCGCCGCCAAGCTGGGCGAAGTGCTCGACTACCACAACTATGTGCTCAAGCATTACTTCAAGTGGGAGACCGTGGACTTCCACCAGACCCTCGACAAAGCCATGGAGCTGGCCGAGAAGATCAAGCCCATGATCGGCGATGTGCCGCGCCAGCTCTACGACGCCAACAAGCGGGACGAGAACCTGCTGTTCGAGGGCGCCCAGGGCACCCTGCTGGACATCGACCACGGCACCTACCCCTTCGTCACCTCCAGCAACTGCACCGCCGGCGGCGCCTCCACCGGCTCCGGCATGGGCCCTTCGTCCATGCACTACATCCTCGGCATCACCAAGGCCTACACCACCCGTGTCGGCTCCGGCCCCTTCCCCACGGAACTGTTCGACGAAGTCGGCAAGTGGCTGGCCGAGAAGGGCCACGAGGTGGGCGCCACCACCGGCCGTGCCCGCCGTTGCGGCTGGTTCGACGCCGCCGCCCTGAAGCGCTCCATCCAGATCAACGGCCTCACCGGCATGTGCGTCACCAAGCTGGACGTGCTGGACGGCATGGACACCATCCGCATCTGCACCGGCTACAAACTGGGCGGCGAAATCTGCGACATCCTGCCCGTGGGCTCCGAGATGCTGGCCGACTGCGAGCCCATCTACGAGGAGCATCCCGGCTGGAAGGACAGCACCGAGGGCGTGAAGACGTTCGAAGGCCTGCCGGCCAACGCCCAGTCCTACCTGAAGCGCATGGAAGAACTCTGCGGCGTGCCCGCCGACATCATCTCCACCGGTCCGGACCGGGAGGAGACCATCGTGCGGCGGCATCCGTTCGATTAAGTCACTCCACCTGGCGACAAAGGGCGCGTCATCGATCCGGCCGGAGCAGCAATGCGGAATCCGACCCCGATGCGCGCCCTGTTTTTTTTCTGTCTGATTTTTCTGGCTGCCTGCGCTCGGCCCGTCAACAGCCCCTATCCCGCCGCCCAGGCGGGCAAGACCGTGCTCTATTCCGCCTTCGAGGAGCGGCCCAAGCATCTGGACCCGGCCCGTTCCTACAGCGAGAACGAGTACGTCTACCTGGGCAACATCTACGAGCCGCCGCTGCAATACCACTACCTGAAGCGGCCCTACACCCTGGAGCCCCAGACCGCCGCGGCCATGCCTACGGTGCGCTACTTCGACTCTGCTGGAAAGCCGCTGCCGGCGGATGCTGAGGCGGCGAAGATCGCGGTATCCGAGTATGAGATCCGCATCCGGCCCGGCATCCGCTACCAGCCCCATCCCTGCTTCGCCAAGGACGCTGCCGGCAAGCCTCGCTACATCCCCATCAAGCCGGAGGAACTGGCCCGCATCGGCACCTTCCTGGGATTCGCCGAGAAGGGCAGCCGGGAGCTGACCGCCGACGACTACGTCTACCAGATCCGTCGCCTGGCCCATCCCCGGGTGCAGTCGCCCATCCTGGGACTCATGGCGGACTACATCGTGGGCCTCAAGGACCTGGCCAAGGCCCTTTCCAAGGCGGCCAAGGGCCAGCCCAAGCACGCCTACCTGGACATTCAGGCCATCGATTTCCCGGGGGCCTATGCGGTGGACCGCCATACCTACCGGGTGCGCATCAAGGGCAAGTACCCCCAGTTCGTCTATTGGCTGGCCATGCCCTTCTTCGCCCCGGTGCCGGAGGAGGCGGAGCGTTTTTACCGCCAGCCCGGCATGGCGGAGAAGAACTTCACCCTGGACTGGCAGCCGGTGGGCACCGGCGCCTACTACCTGGCGGAGAACGACCCCAACCGGGTCATGCGCCTGGAACGCAACCCCCATTACCACGACGATTTCTATCCCGCCGAAGGCGACCCGGGGGACCGGGAGGCGGGCCTGCTGGCCGACGCGGGCAAGCGCCTGCCTCTGGTGGACACGGTGATCTATTCCCTGGAAAAGGAGGACGTGCCCTACTGGAACAAATTCCTCCAGGGCTATTACGACGCCTCCGGCATCAGTTCCGACAGCTTCGACCAGGCCATCCGCATGAATGCCGATGGAGAGCCGGACCTGACGCCGGCCATGCGCGAGCGGGGCATCCAGCTTGCCACCGCCGCGCGGCCCAGCCTCAACTACATGGGCTTCAACATGCAGGACCCGGTGGTGGGCGGCCTCTCGGAGCGGGCCCGCAAGCTGCGCCAGGCCCTGTCCATCGCCATCGACTACGACGAGTTCATCTCCATCTTCCTCAACGGCCGGGGGGTGCCGGGGCAGGGGCCGATTCCTCCGGGGATATACGGGTATCGGGAGGGTCTGGAAGGGATCAACCCGGTGGTGTTCCGGCCGGATTGCGGGGCCAGGGTTTTCCCCCCTTTATCAAAGGGGGGCAGGGGGGATTCAGCAACGATGGCAGTCGTGCAACCCGCATCGAAATCCCCCCCAGCCCCCCTTTTGCAAAGGGGGGAGCCCAGGGAGTTGGGGGATTGCGCCAGGTTCAAGCGGCGTCCGTTGGATGAGGCGAAAAAGCTCCTGTCCGAGGCCGGCTACCCCAATGGCCGAGATTCGAATACCGGCCAGCCCCTTACGCTCTACTTCGACACCATGGCCAGCGGCCCGGAAGCCAAATCGCGCATGGACTGGTTCCGCAAGCAGTTCGCCCGGCTGGACATCCAGCTGGTCATCCGCGCCACCGACTACAACCGCTTCCAGGACAAGATGCTGAAGGGCAGCGAGCAGATCTTCGAGTGGGGCTGGAACGCCGACTATCCGGACCCGGAGAACTTCCTGTTTCTGCTCTACGGACCCAACAAGAAGGTGGGGGCGGGGGGCGAGAACGCGGCCAACTATCAGAACCCCGAGTTCGACCGCCTGTTCGAGAAGATGAAGGACATGGACAACGGCCCCGAGCGCCAGGCGGTCATCGACGCCATGGTGAAGATCGCCCGGGAGGACGCCCCCTGGGTCTTCGCTTTCCATCCCAAGAGCTTCGGCCTGCGCCACGGCTGGGTGAAGAACGCCAAGCCCAACCTCATGACCCACAACCTGCTCAAGTACCGGCGCCTGGACCCGGCGGCCCGGGCCACCTACCAGGCGAAGTGGAACCAGCCGGCCCTGTGGCCGGTGGCGGTGACGGCGGCCCTGCTGGCGGCCCTGGTCTGGCCTGCGGTGGGCGCCTACCGGCGGCGGCAGAAGGCGACGGCGAATGCTTAACTACGTCATTCGCCGCCTGCTTTACGCTATCCCCATTCTCCTGGGGGTGAACCTGCTGACCTTCGCCCTGTTCTTCATGGTCAACACCCCGGACGACATGGCCCGCATCCACCTGGGGGCCAAGCATGTCACCCCGGAAGCCATCGCCCGCTGGAAGACCGAACACGGCTACGACAAGCCCCTATTCCTCAATGAGACGGCCCAGGGGGGAGCGAAACTGGGCGACACCCTGTTCGTGGAGAAATCCCTCAAGCTCTTTGTCCTGGATTTCGGCGCCGCCGACGACGGCCGGGACATCGCCCGGGAGATCAAGACGCGCATGTGGCCGTCCCTGGCCATCGCCCTGCCCACCTTTCTGGTGGGGCTGCTGGCCTACATCAGCTTCGCCCTGCTGCTGGTGTTCTTCCGGGGCACGCGGCTGGACGCCGCCGGGGTGGTGCTGTGCGTGGCCCTGATGTCCATCTCGGGCCTGTTCTACGTCATCGGCGGCCAGTACCTGATGGGCAAGCTGTGGCACTGGTTCCCCATCTCCGGTTACCAGTCCGGGCTGGAGGCCTGGAAATTCCTGCTCATGCCGGTGCTGGTGAGCCTGGTGGCGGGCATCGGCGACTCGGCCCGCTTCTACCGCGCCCTGTTCATCGAGGAGATCGGCAAGGACTACGTGCGCACCGCCCGGGCCAAGGGGCTGTCGGAACTGCGGGTGCTGTTCCGGCACGTGCTGGGCAATGCCATGATCCCCATCCTCACCGGCGTGGTGGTGGTGATCCCCCGCCTGTTCCTGGGCAGCCTCATCATCGAATCCTTCTTCGGCATCCCCGGCCTGGGCAGCTACACCATCGACGCCATCCAGGCCCAGGACTTCGCCATCGTCCGCTCCATGGTGTTCCTGGGCTCGCTGCTGTACATCGTCGGCCTGGTGCTGACCGACATTTCCTACACGCTGGTGGACCCAAGGGTGAGGCTGGAATGAGCTTCAAGCCGATCCTGCTCTGGTCAGACGCCCTCATCCTGCTATTGCTGGCGGTGGTGGCCGCGGGCATCTGGCTGGCCCGCCACAACGAGACCTTCCGGGGTCCGTTGCGCCAGGTCTGGGCCCATCCGGTGGGGGCGTCCACCGCCCTGATCCTGGCCCTCTACGCGGGCATCGGCCTGCTGGATTCCCTGCATTACGTGGATCGCCTGCCGGATGCGCCGGGCAAGCCTGCGAGCTACAGCGGCGAGGTGCAGTCGGCCCTGGACAAGCTGCTGACGCCTTTGCGGGAGAAGGTGGAAAAGACCTATTCGGCCCCCTTCGCCACCCACCTCTATGCGAAGGAGACGGTCACCGGCCCGGATGGAAAAGAGGTGCGGGATTTTCCCCGGCTGAAGCATGGCGGCACCCATCTGGCCGATCCGGAAAAGGCGTTCTGGCCGGATGTGCTGAAGCGCGGGGGCTTGGGTGTGCTGGGAGGGCTGGTGGCTTGGCTGGTACTTCATGCATTCGCCCTCCGCAGCAGAGGTAGCAGGGTGGTGTCCGTGACACTGCTCGGCATCCTGCTCACCACCGGCCTGCTGGTCGCCCTGGCCCCCCACTACCACGTGCTGGGCACCGACAAGGTGGGCCAGGACGTGCTCTATCTCTCCCTCAAATCCGTGCGCACCGGCCTGCTCATCGGCACCCTCACCACCCTGGTCATGCTGCCCCTGGCCCTGGGCCTGGGCATGGCCGCCGGCTACTTCGGCGGCAGGGTGGACGACCTCATCCAGTACGTCTACACGACCCTCAACTCCATCCCCGGCGTGCTGCTCATCGCCGCCGCCGTGCTGGTGGTGCAGGTGCAGATCGAGGCCCATCCGGAGCTGTTCGACACCGCCGCCGCCCGCTCCGACGTGCGCCTGCTGGCCCTGTGCGCCATCCTGGGGGCCACGGGCTGGACCGGGCTGGCCCGGCTGCTGCGGGCCGAGGCCCTGAAGCTGCGGGAGCTGGAGTTCGTCCAGGCGGCGCGGGCCTTCGGCGTGACGCGGGGACGCATCCTGCTGCGCCACCTGCTGCCCAACGTCATGCACATCGTGCTCATCACCGTGGTCATCGACTTCTCCGGCCTGGTGCTGGCGGAGGCGGTGCTGTCCTACGTGGGGGTGGGCGTGGACCCGGCCATGATCAGCTTCGGCAACATGATCAACGGCGCCCGCCTGGAATTGGCCAGGGAGCCGGTGGTGTGGTGGCAGCTGGCCGCCGCCTTCCTCTTCATGTTCGCCCTGGTGCTGGCCGCCAACCTGTTCGCCGACCAGGTACGGGACGCCCTGGATCCGAAAGCGAAGGGGCGCGCATGACCGGACTCCGCGTCGACAACCTGAGGGTGGAAATCGCCGGTGCCGGCGGCCGCCGCTTCGTGCCCGTGGACGGCGTGGACTTCGCCGTGGACGCCGACCAATGCGTGGCCCTGCTGGGGGAATCCGGCTGCGGCAAGTCCATGACCGCCCTGGCCCTGATGCGCCTGCTGCCCGAGGGCGGGCGGGTGGCGGCGGGGGATGCCAGACTGCAAGGCGAGGACCTCTTCGCCCTGTCCGAGGCGGCCATGGGCGGGGTGCGCGGCGGCCGCCTGGCCATGATCTTCCAGGAGCCCCAGACCAGCCTGAACCCGGTCATGACCGTGGCCGAGCAGATCCAGGAGGCCCTGGCCGCCCACCGGGTCCTGGAAGCGGAGGCCGCCCGAACCGAGTCGGGCCGCCTGCTGGAGGCGGTGGGTCTGGAGCCGGGCAAGCTGGACGCGTATCCCTTCCAGCTCTCCGGCGGCCAGCGCCAGCGGGCCCTCATCGCCATGATGCTGGCCGGCGAGCCGGAGGTGCTCATCGCCGACGAGCCCACCACCGCCCTGGACGTGACCATCCAGGCCCAGATCCTCGATCTCCTCAAGTCCTTGCGGACCCGGCGCGGCATGGGCTTGCTGCTCATCACCCACGACCTGGACGTGGCCCGCGACATGACCCGGGAGCCCGGCGACCGGGTGGCGGTCATGTACGCCGGCCAGATCGTCGAGTGGGCGCCCGGCGCCGGTCTCCAGGCCGCCGCCCGCCATCCCTACACGCAGAAGCTGTTCGCCGTGCTGCCCCGCCTGGACCGGCGCGGCGAGCGCCTGGACAGCCTGCCGGGGCGGGTGCCGGCGGCGGACGCGGATTTCGTCGGCTGCCGCTTCGCAGACCGCTGCCCTGCAGTGTTCGAGCGTTGTCGACAAGAAACGCCGGGCTTCCACGAAGTGGCGCCCGGCCATTTCGCGCGCTGCCACCTGGCCGAAGTCTCCGCCATTCCCCCCTTTGGAAAAGGGGGGGGAGGGAGGATTCCAACGCCCGTGGACGTGGAGGTGCCGCAAAATCCGCCCCATCCCCCCTTTGAGAAAGGGGGGGATGGCAACGTGCTTGAGGTTCGTGACCTCGCCGTCCACTTCCCCATCCGCAAGGGCTTGCTCAAGCGCACCGTCGGCCTCGTGAAGGCGGTGGACGGTGTCAGCCTGTGTCTGGCCGCGGGGGAGACCCTGGCCCTGGTGGGCGAATCCGGCTGCGGCAAGACCACCCTGGCCCGGGCGATGCTGCGCCTCGTCGAACCCACGCTGGGGGAGGTCCGGCTGCTGGGCGAGCCCCTGGCGGGCCTGGCCGGCGAGGCCCTGCGCCGCAAGCGGGCCCAGATGCAGATCGTTTTCCAGGACCCGTTCTCCTCACTCAACCCGCGCATGCGGGTGGGGGCCATCCTGGAGGAGGGCATGGCGGCCCTGCTGCCGGACCTGGATCGGGCGGGCCGGGCGCGGCGGGCGGCCGAACTGCTGGACCAGGTGGGCCTGCCGGCGGACGCGGCGGCCCGCTATCCCCACGAGTTCTCCGGCGGCCAGCGCCAGCGCATCGCCATCGCCCGGGCCCTGGCGGTGAATCCCAGGCTGTTGATCCTGGACGAGCCCACCAGCGCCCTGGACGTGTCCGTGCAGGCCCAGATCCTCAACCTGCTCGCCGACCTGCGCCGGGAACATGGCCTGGCCTACCTGTTCATCACCCACAACCTGTCGGTGGTGGGCTACCTGGCGGACCGGGTGGCGGTGATGCGGGGCGGGCGGATCGTGGAGAGCGGGCCGGCGGAACAGATCTTCAGCCGGCCGGAAAACGCCTATACGAGATTGCTGCTGGATTCGGTGCCGGGCAAGCCGTCCTGAGCCGGGAGTCAGCCGGCGATAACCGGGATGTCGAGCTTGGAGCCGGGCATGAGTGGTTCGGCATGCTCGTTCCAGCGGCGGATGTCGGCCACTTTCACGTTGTAGAGTTTGGCAACCCGGGCCAGGGTGTCGCCCTTGCGCACGGTGTGGGTGCGCATGACCGGCCGGTCGGCGCCGGCTGCCTTGAGAGGCTTGACGATCTTCTGGGCTGGTGCTGGAACCGTGTTGCCAGCCACAGGAACCACCAGGGTCTGGGCCTTGGCCACTTTGCCGCGGTTCAGCTTGAGGGGGTTGTATTCCTTCAGCCAGTCCAGGCTGACGCCGAAGCGGGCGGCGATGCCGCTGGCGCTCTCGCCCGGCTTGGCGGCGTAGGTTTGCAGGTGCTTGTCGCCACCCTGGCGCTGCAGGTTGAACTGGAAGGTTTCCACCCGGTCGGCGGGCAGCAGCAGCACGTTGCGGCTGTCGCTGTAGATCACCCGGCGATGGAAACCCGGGTTGAGGGAAAGGAATTCGTCCAGACCCATCTCCGCCAGCTTGGCCGCCTGCCGCGCCTCCATGGGCCGGCCGAGGGTGACTTGCATGAAATAGGCCTCGTTGGCCACCGCTTCCAGTTCGAGACCGAAGCGTTGCGGGTCCTGCACGATATTGCGCACCGCCACCAGCTTGGGCACGTAGTTGCGCGTCTCGTTGGGCAGCTTGATGCTGGCGTAGTCCTTGCCGCGCCCGCGGCTCTGGGCGCGGGCGACGCAGCCCTCGCCGCAGTTGTAGGCGGCCAGGGCCAGTTCCCAGTCGCCGAACATCTGGTGCAGGTTCTGCAGGTAATCCAGGGCGGCGCGGGTGGCTTGCAGCACGTCACGGCGCCCGTCGTACCAGGCGTTCTGCTCCAGGCCATAGATGCGTCCGGTAGAGGGGATGAACTGCCAGATGCCGGAGGCCTTCATGGGCGACAGGGCCTGGGGGTTGAAGGCTGATTCGATAATCGGCAGCAGGGCGATTTCCATGGGCATCCCGCGTTTCTCCACCTCCTCGACAATATGGAAGAGATAGAGGCGGCTGCGCTGCACGGCGCGCTCCAGGTAGGACGGCCGGCCGACATACCACTGTTCGTGCATCCGGGTCAGGCGGGGGTCGGATTCGGGCAGCTTGAAGCCGGCACGAATGCGGGCCCACAGGTCGCCCTGGGCCTCCTCTCGGCCCTGGCTTTCGGACAGGGTGGCCAGGGAATAGCTGATCTTGAGTTCCGGGGCACCGGCATCGCCGAGGGCGGCCAGCGGCGCCAGGGCGGTGGCCAGGAGGAGGATGCCGCTACGCAGGATGGCGCTGAACGAAATCATTCTGGGTCGAGGCCCTGAACCCGGACCTCCCTCGCAACCTATTGATGTGATTGCAATTTTAGCCGACAAACCGGTCTGGATTCAAGCTTGCCGTGTCTATGGGGTTCGGTGGTGCCTCATCCCTCGTCTTTCCAGGCGCGGACGGCGGCAAAGGTCTGCACGCCGGTCTGGAGCGGGGTGCTGAAGTGCCGGGCCGCGGCGATGCGCACGCTGTCCCGGTCGCAGCGCAGGAAGGGGTTGGTGGCCAGTTCCACGGCCAGGTCGACCGGTAGGGTGGGCTTGCCGGCCTTGCGCAAGCGCAGGGCTTCCGCCTGGCGGGCCCTCAGGGCCGGATTGTCCGCCTCGACTTCCAGGGCGAAGGACAGATTGGCCAGGGTGTATTCATGGGCGCAGCACACCAGGGTGTCGCCGGGCAGGTTCGCCAGACGCGTCAGCGAAGCGTGCATCTGCGCCGGCGAGCCCTCGAACAGGCGACCGCAGCCACAGGAGAACAGGGTGTCGCCGCAGAACAGGTGGCCGTGGCCCACATAACAGACATGATCCAGGGTGTGTCCGGGGGTGGCCATGACGCGCAGGCTCCAATCCAGGCCAGGCAACGCCAGTATCTCGCCGTCGGCCACGCTTCGGGCAGGGGCCATGCCGCGCGTCGGCCCGAATACCGGTACTGGATGGCGGGCAAGCAGTTCCGGGATGCCGCCTACATGGTCGGCATGGTGGTGGGTGGCCAGGATGGCGACAAGCTTGATCCCGTGATCCGACAGCCACGTTAGAATCGGCAGGCTTTCTCCCGGGTCCACGAGCACGGCACATCGGCCGTCATGGATGGCCCAGGCGTAGTTGTCCCGCAGGATGGGGATGGCTTCCACGATTGTCATGCGCTCGTCACTTGAGGTTGTTCGCGAAGAAACATTATGCAGGGTTGGTACGAAAGCGATTTGGGCCGCTACGTGCTCGAGCGGGAAATGGCCTGGTTCGACACGGTCAGCGCCGACCTGTTCGGCTTCCATGCCCTGCAGGCGGGGGAATGCGGCATTGACTTTCTGCGCGCCAACCGCATGCCGCAGCGTTATTGCGCCGGCGTAGAGAGCGGCAGTCCGCGCTGCCGTCCGGAGCAGTTGCCGTTCGCTTCCCAAAGCCTGGACCTGCTGACGCTGCCGCATGTCCTGGAGTTCACCCCGAATCCGCATCAGGTTCTGCGCGAGGCGGAGCGGGTGCTGCGCCCGGAGGGCCGCATGCTCGTCGCCGGCTTCAATCCCCTCAGCCTGTGGGGCCTGCGCCGGGCGCTGGGCCGTCACGAGGCGGTCGGCCCCTGGCACGGCCGCTTCATCCACCTAAACCGTCTCAAGGATTGGCTCGCCCTGCTCGGTTTCGAGCTGGTCGGCGGGCGCATGGCCTGTTACGCCCCGCCGTTCAACCGGCGGCTCTGGCTGAACCGCTTCGCTTGCCTGGAGGCGGCGGGGGACCGCTGGTGGGCATTAGGCGGCGGCATCTACCTGCTGCACGCCGTGAAACGGGTGCACGGCATGCGGCTTATCGCCCCGAAATGGGAGGGCCGCTGGCGCACCCGCCCGGCCTGGGCCCAGTCCACGCGTACTTCCTCGCAACGGAGCATCGGGCGATGAACACTGCGGAAAAGGTCGTCGATCTCTATACCGACGGCGCCTGCAAGGGCAATCCGGGCTGGGGCGGTTGGGGCGTCCTGATGCGCTTCGGCGAGGCGGAGAAGACCCTGTGCGGCGGCGCGGCGGAAACCACCAACAACCGCATGGAATTGAATGCCGTCATCCAGGGACTCAAGGCCTTGAACCGACCCTGCAGGGTGCGGGTGCACACCGATTCCCAGTATGTGCAGAAGGGCATTTCCGAATGGCTGCCCAACTGGCTGCGGCGCGGCTGGAAGACCGCCGGCGGTGGCGCGGTGAAGAACCAGGACCTGTGGCGCGAGTTGGCCGATCAGGCCGCCCGCCACCAGGTCGAGTGGCTTTGGGTGAAAGGCCATGCCGGACATCCGGAAAACGAGCGGGCGGACGCCCTGGCCAACGAAGGCGCGCGCCTGGCCCGGGAAGGAAGGGCCTGATGCGACAAATCGTGCTGGATACGGAAACCACCGGCCTTGACCCCGCCCAGGGCCACCGGATCATCGAGATCGGCTGTCTGGAGGTCCTCAACCGGCGCATCAGCGGTGCCACCTATCACGTCTATCTCAATCCGGAGCGTGAGATCGACGCCGGCGCCGTGCAGGTGCACGGCCTCACCCGGGAGTTCCTCGCCGACAAGCCGCGCTTCGCCGATGTGGCACGGGAGTTCCTGGAGTTCGTGCGCGATGCCGAGCTGATCATCCACAACGCCCCCTTCGACGTGGGCTTCCTCGACGCCGAACTGGCCCGGCTGCAGGACGGCCCGGTCAAGAATTACTGCGGCGTGGTGGACACCCTGAAGCTGGCCAAGCAGATGCATCCCGGCCAGAAGAACAACCTGGACGCCCTGTGCAAACGCTATGCCGTGGACAATTCGGGCCGTGCCTTCCATGGCGCCCTGCTGGATGCGCAACTGCTGGCCGAGGTCTATCTGGCCATGACCCGGGGCCAGGAAACCCTGGGCATCGAGGTGGCGCCACCGCCCCGAACATCCGCGGGTGGTATGGCGCGACGCGGTGTCCTGATGGTGATCCCGCCGAGCGAGGCAGAACGGGCGGCACATGCTGCCTACCTGGCCGACTTGGCCAAGGAGTGCGGCGAGGTGCAGGCATGGTGAGAAACGCGTTCTGTCTGGCCCTGGCGTGTTCGCTTCTGGCCCAGCCGGGCCGGGCGCGGGAACTGTCCGAGGCCGATTTCCTGGCCGACCTGCCGCCGGTGCTGACCGCCAGCCGCCTGGCCCAGCCGCTCGCGGACGCGCCCAATTCCATCACGGTGATCGACCGCGGGCTCATCGAGGCCTCCGGGTATCACAAGCTTTCCGATCTGTTTCGGCTGGTTCCTGGGGTGTACGTGGGGCAGGAAAAGGGCTGGTTCCAGAACGTGTCGCGAACCTTCGCCGATTCGTATGCCAGGCGGCTGCAGATCCTGGTCGATGGACGCTCGGTCTATCTGCCGAGTTTCGGCGGCGTGCGCTGGGATGCCCTGCCCATCGCCCTGGACGACATCGACCGCATCGAGGTGGTGCGCGGGCCGAACGCCGCCAGCTTCGGCGCCAATGCCTTCACCGGCACCATCAACATCATCACCCGGCATCCGGACGACGTTCGCGGGCGCATGCTGCACCTGGTCGGCGGCGACCACGCGCACCAGGAAACCTGGTTCCGCTGGGCGGGCACGGGCGAGGCGGGCAGCCATCGCGTCACCTTAGGCCGGCGCCAGGACGGCGGCTTCATCAACCAGTTCGACGACGAGCGCTCGAATGTCCTGAACTACCGGGGCGATTTCGCGCTGGCCCATGCCGGGGTGCTGAGCGTTCATCTGGGTTACCTCCAGGGCGAGCGTGGTCTGGGAGACCCGAGCAAGCTGACGGATAAAGCCCACGACCAGAAGGTTGACAGTTATTCCCTGCTGGTCGATTACCGCCTGGCGCTTTCGCCGCATCAGGAGTTGCTCGCCAAGGCGTCCTTCGACCGTTTGCTGACACAGGAAGTCATCCCGGCATTTGCCCCCCCCTTCATTCCCGCAGGCGGCTACTCCCTGCTCGACCTGCTCAGCCAGCGCTGGCACGCGGAGGTTCAGCTGAACGGCACGCATTCCGACGGCCTGCGCAGTTCTCTTGGGGGCTTCCTGCGCAGGGACGAAGTGCAGTCGGCGTATTACCTCAACCGTCCGGACAAGCTGGCGGCCGCTTCCTGGGGGGTTTTCGGTCATCTGGAATGGCGCCTGGCCGAGTCCTGGCTGCTGAACACCGGGGCGTTCTTCGAGGATTACGAGACTGTCGGCAGCCGATTGTCCCCCAGGCTGACGCTGCACTGGCAACCCAGTCCCGGCCACGCGCTCAGGTGGGGGATATCCCGCGCCTACCGTAACCCGGTGTTGATCGAAACAAACAGCAACATCCGCAGGATTTTCTATGCGGCGAATGGGGTCTCCCTCGGCTTGCCACCCACGCAACCCTTCATCGTCGCCTCCGGGAACGTGGATCCGGAACGGCTCACCAGCCAGGAGATCGGCTATCTGGGCCAATGGCCGGAGTGGAAACTCAATCTCGATGTGCGACTTTTCCGGGAGGCGGTGTCCGACCTGATCGGAACGCAATGCACCGGGCCGACAACGGCGACCTGCAAGGGGGTGTTCCCCGCCAATCCCTACGATATGCGCAACCTCGGCAACGCCACCCAGCGCGGCCTGGAAGGCCAGGCCAAGTGGCAGGCCGGCCCCGATACCCAGGTGATGGCCAATTTCGCCTTCCTGGACATCGACAGCGCCATCGACGAAAAGCGCTATTCCCCCAACCAGTTGTATGGCCTGCATGTCATGCATGCCTTTCCCGACAAGGTCGAGTTGACCCTGTCGCATTACTGGGTGCCCGCCTTCAAGCCTATCGGGCAGGGCAGCCTGAAGCCCTCCAGGCGTCTCGACGCCCGCCTGGCCAAGCGCTTCAAGCTCAACGGCCTGCCCGGCCAGGTGGCGCTGACCTGGGAAAGCCTGACCGGGAGCTACATCGATTTCGCCAACGACCTGATACCCGGAACCCGCACCCCCTTCAACCTGTTCGACAGCCGGGCCTATGCGCATTTCCAACTGGATTTCTGAACGCGGCCGGTTGGACTGATCCATGCTTCCGCGGCTACTGCTGTTCTGCCTGATGTGGCTGCTGGCGCAGCCGGCATCTGCGGAGTGCGTCATCCATCTCATCCTGAGCGGGTCGGCGCCTGCCTACCAGGAAGCCGCGGAGGCTTTCCGCGGGGACTTGGGCCCGCGCTGCTCCACCCGGGTGTGGGCCGCGGGCGATCTGGCGCCGACGGAGTTGCAACAACTGATTCGCGGCGCCGACCTGGTGATGCCGGTGGGGGTCGGCGCAGCCCGCCTGGTTGCCGAGCAGCAGGGCGTCCTGGCGCCGATCCTGTCCCTGTTGCTTCCCCGCGCCGCGGCTGAACGCCTGTATCCGCCCGTGGCTTCCGGGCGCAGGAAAGCCTCCTTCGTCTACATCGACCAGCCGGCGCGTCGTTCCCTGGGGCTGATCGAGGCGGCCTTCCCCGGCGCTCGCCGGGTGGGGATGCTGGCCTCGCCGGAAAATGCGGCGGTCGCCAAGAATCTGAGCCAGGAGGCCGCCCGCCGCCGCCTGACCCTGAACCTGGAATATGTGGATTCCGCCGACGACGTGGCGCCGGCGCTGCGCCGCGTCCTGTCCGAAAGCGATGTGCTGCTGCTGGTGCCCGACACCCTGGCCATCAACGCCGCCAACGCCCGCAACGTCTTGATGGCCACCTACCGTCAGCGGGTGCCGGTGGTGGGTTTCTCCCAAGGTCTGTCAAAGGCCGGCGCCGTGGCCTCGGCCTATTCCTCGCCAGCCCAGATCGGCCGCCAGGGCGCGCGCATGGCGGCGCGCTGGCTGGAAAGCGGCGAACTGCCGCCGCCCCAGGCCGCGGCGGAGTTCTCCATCGACTTCAACCGGCACGTGGCCCGCTCGCTGGAAATCACCCTGCCCGACGAGGACGAGATACGCCGTGGACTGGGAGCCACGGAATGAGGAACCTCGGCATACGCGTGCGCGTCCTGTTGCTTGCGGTGCTGCCCCTGGTATTGGTGGCGGCCGGCCTGTCCTGGTACTTCATCCAGGCCCGCCATGACGAGATGCAAAGGAATACCGAGGAACGCGCCCTGGCGGCGG
>Ga0233425_10001309_pt1 | contig 57086 bp, 56 predicted proteins | sample Watercolumn_Towu_2_FD_181712 | JGI IMG/M metagenome (GOLD analysis project Ga0233425, IMG submission 181712) | Freshwater microbial communities from Lake Towuti, South Sulawesi, Indonesia - Watercolumn_Towuti2014_140_MG | ecosystem: Environmental > Aquatic > Freshwater > Lake | place... | reverse complement strand
GGGCGTCTCGCCATTCCGCGGCACGATCATGTCCCACAGCGCCGCCGGAACCGTGCCCGCCGCGTTCAGGCGATCGGCAAGCCCTTCAAGCGCCGTCGCCACCACTCGTGCGTCGCAATCCAACAGGGCTTCGCGGTAAGCCACCACAAACTCAGGCTCAGGAACACGTCCTGCAAGCACACTGGCCGCAGTTGCGCGCACGACCCAAGGTCGCGACAAACGCCATTGTCGCCAAGCAGCGAGAAAATGATCTTCGTCCAAGGCAGCGCAGGCCAACACTGCGGCGCGGGCCACTTCTCGGCGCGGATCTCTGTTAGCCGCGGCCAGTGCCCGTTGAGCAAAGGCCTTGCGATCTTCCGGAGCCAGACTCGCTGCGCCACTGGCAAGGGCTTCAAACGCCGAGCGCTCTAGCGCTGTGTCACCACTTGCGAGTGCCTTGAGTAGAACTCCGCGCGCCGGCGTGAGCGGCAAGGTCCCTAGAGCGCGCAACATCTCCACGCGCACATGGCTAGCGCTCCACGACTCTTCGGCAGCCACAATGACCTCCGCGTCGCGTGCGTCAGCATCCGCCAACATGGCCAGCACGCGCGCCGCCCGCGCAGCCACACGCCCATCCACATGCAGCAGCCACGCCGCCACGAGCCCGCGCCACTCGGCTCCCGGACGTGTGCCTCCGCGCTGTAACGAAAACAAGGCCGCATGTAGGCGCTCCGGATGGGGCGCATTCTCCGCCGATTCGGCGGCTGCCGCTGCTTCAAACACCTCTCTAGCGAGTGCTGCGAGATCTGGATCCCCGTAGCGGTGACCATAGATGAGCCTCGCCACAACGGGATCAGTGATCGCTCCTTCAGCGCGCACCTCGTGCGTTGAAATGCGCAGCGCCGTGAGGACTTCCTCGCGCTCGGGACCAGTAGGCAGGCCTGCGCACCCCGCCGCAGCGAACGCTAGAGCAGCACCACTCACCGTACGGGAGAGCTCAGGCAACAACGAACCATCCGCCTGCAAGGCCACAGCTAAGACTGCCGCAGCTTTCAACACGCTCGGCGATTCTGGACGCAAGGCACAGAGCTCTTCGAGCAGCAAGGGGCGGAGCTTCGAGTGCCCCGCGCGTCCAAGTCCGCTCAGCGCCGCCGCATGAACCGAGACCTCTCGCGATTCCAACGCCCTGCGCCAGAGGGCCGGATCTGCCGAGCGCGTGTGTTCGAGTTGCCGAACGCTTTCGAGACTCTGAGCCGCAAGCAAACAGCTCACGCAAGCCAGAAGTGCAAGGGCTCTCATGCATCGATCTCCACATGGAGGGGCCGCGCGTCCACCGCTGACTGGGTTGCCAAGGCGGCGACCAGTTGATCACGCAAACGCAGCAACTCTGCGTGGGTCGGCGCTTCAAGGCGCACCGTCAGGTTCGGAGTGGTGTTGCTGGCACGCACGAGAAACCAGCCCTCAGATGTGCGGACTCGGGCACCGTCGATCTTGAGCACTTCGTGCGTGCGCTCGAACATGGCAGACAGTGCGGACACCACATCTTCCTTTGCACCGTCTGCGCACGGCAACTTGATTTCGCTGGTCGAAGCCCATTGCGGGTACCGCGCGAACAGTTCTGACGCGCGGCGCCCGCTGCGCTGAAGCAGCGAGAGGAAGAACAACCCGTTGAGTAGCGAGTCATCAATGGGAGGCCAGCCTTCATTGATGATGATGTGTCCACTGAGCTCGCCACCGAGGACAGCGCCCAGTTGCTTGATGTCCCGCTTGAGAAGAGAGTGCCCCGTCTCCCCCATCACTGGTCGACCACCCAATGCGCGCACATGCGAGTCAAGGAAATCCGAACACTTCACATCGAAGCGCACAATGCCGCCCGGGTGTCTCGGCAGCAGTTCTTCTGCAAAGAGTGCCAGCACACGGTCCGCGGCATGTTTCACGCCCTGTTCATCGAGGATGCCGATGCGGTCCCCGTCGCCATCGAACCCGAGTCCTGCGACGGCACCACTGGCCCGGACACGCTCACCGAGCTGCTGCATGTAGCGCGGTACCTCGGGATCAGGAATGTGGTTGGGGAAGGTCCCATCAGGTTCGCAGTAAAGCGCTTCCACGCGGCAGCCTTGACGCTTCAGCACATCCAGCACCACCGGCCCCATGACTCCGTTGCCACAATCCACCGCGACGTGCATGCCCGCTTGCAGTGGAAACGCGCGAATGAGCTCCTCCGTGTAACGCGGCAACCAGTCCACCGACTCCATCGACCCCGCGCCTTGCTCAAACTCACCGGCCAACAACTCTGTGCGCAGCGAGCTGATGTCGTCGCCCCATAGCGAACTCGTCCCCAATGAACACTTCAGACCATTGTCTTGGCGGGGGTTGTGAGAACCAGTCACCATGATGCCACCCGCGGCTCCTAGGCGCACCAACCCATGCATCCACACCGGCGTCGGGACAACGCCAAGATCCAGCACACGCAAGCCCGTCGCTGCAAAGCCGCGAGCCACGGCGCGCGCAAGGCTAGGCGAGCTCTCCCGCACATCGCGTCCGAGTGCCGCAGAGGTTCCACCAGACCGTCGGATGCGCGAGCCGAGCGCCTTGGCAACGCCCTCGGCTAGTTCTTCGCTGAGCTGCGAACCGGCAACTCCACGAATGTCGTAACGCCTAAAAATGGCAGGATCAGCATGCATGCTCTGATCCTAGCCGTGCTGTTGACGCTGAAGGGCTCGCTAACCACAATGCCGACTCATGACGTTGGCACGCGCGATCCTCGGTCTTTGCATCTTCCTCGCACTGGCCTGGTGCCTCGGCGGTTGTCCACGACGGCTCGACTGGCGCACCATTTTGGGCGGCGTGCTCATGCAAGCTGCGTTGGCGTGGTTTGTGCTGCGCACGGAGTGGGGCGCGGGAGTTCTAGAAGCCCTCGGCGATGCGGCGCTGCGCTTCCTGAGCTTCGCTAGCGAGGGCTCGCGCATGGTATTCGGGTCACTCGCCGACCCACAGGCCGCCACGGGCTACATCTTTGCCTTTGCGGGATTGATCACCATCATCTTCTTCTCCGCAGTGATGGGCTTGCTCTACCACCTCGGTGTGATGCAGTTCATCGTCTGGGCGATGGCCCGAGTCATGACCGCCCTGATGCGTGTGAGTGGCGCTGAGGCCCTAGGTATGGCGGCCAACGTATTCGTCGGCCCCACGGAAGCCCCGCTGGCAGTGAAGCCCTACGTCGCGGGCATGACCAAGGCCGAACTCACGAGCTTGCTTGTGGGTGGTTACGCCACGGTCGCAGGCTCTGTGTTCGGGGCCTACGTTGGCTTCCTCGGACCGGCGTATGCCGGACACATCTTGGCGGCGAGTTTCATGTCTGCACCTGCGGCCTTCGTCGCTTCGCGACTGCTGATGCCCGAGCGCGAACTTTCGAGGACCGCAGGCCGCGTCCCGTTGCGCATCGAGCGCAACGCCATCAATGTGATTGACGCAGTGACTCAAGGCACAACCACGGGCCTCAAGCTGTTCTGGAACGTCGCGGCCATGCTGATCGCGTTTGTGAGCTTGGTGGCCTGCCTCAACTGGATGCTTGGCGCCATCCACCTAGGCGGAGAAGCCCTCTCGCTCCAGCGCATCTTTGGCTGGATTTTCTCCCCCGCGGCATGGGCCATGGGCGTGGACTGGGTGGACTGTCACGGCGTGGGCTCACTCTTGGGCACCAAGCTCGCGCTCAATGAGTTCATCGCCTACGAGAACCTCAGCTCCATTCCGCCGGGAACGATTTCGCAACGCTCTTCCGTGCTGGCGTCCTACGCACTGTGCGGTTTCGCAAACTTCTCGACGGTGGGCATCACCATCGGCGGCACGATTCTGCTCGTCCCAGAGCGCCGCGCAGATGTCGCCCGTTTGGGACTACGAGCCATGTTCGCAGCCACACTGGCCAATTGCATGACAGCAACCATCGCCGGGGCATTCCTCCATGAATGAACGCGATCAGGTTCAAGAAGCGCTCGGCGGGTTTCAGCCGGAAGTCGTGTTGGTTCTCGGCAGCGGACTAGGTGATGTGGCGCGCCGCATCACGGTCACTCACACCATCGCGCAGTCGCAGTTGCCTGGTGTTCCCACCGGCAACATCACTGGACACCGCGGCGAAGTGCTTTGCGGCACCATGAACGGCTGCCGCACGCTCGTGCTGGCAGGACGCCTGCACTTGTATGAGGGTCATTCCCTCGCCATCACCACGCGTGCTCTGCGGCACGTGCTAGCTCTCCGCCCCGCGCTCGTGGTCCTCACCAACGCAGCTGGCGCCATTCAACGAGATTTCCGCCCCGGCGAGTTGATGCTGCTCTCGGATCACATCAACCTTTGCGGCGCATCTCCGCTCGAAGGCGCACACGACCCAACACTTGGCCCACGCTTCCCCGACATGAGCACGGTTTACTCGCTCTCCGCAAGGCAAGCCCTCCGCAAGGCCGCTGAGGCTCAAGGGATCACTCTCAAAGAGGGTGTCTATGCCATGCTGCGCGGCCCGCAGTATGAAACGCCGGCGGAAATCCGCATGTTGCGCCTCGTGGGTGCTGACGCGGTGGGCATGTCTACGGTGCCAGAAGCCATCGTTTGCGCAGCGGCTGCTGTGCCAGTGGTGGGCATCTCCATGCTCTCGAATCTCGCTGCGGGCTTGTCCCGTACTCCGTTGCGCCATGAAGAAGTCCTCGCGGTTGGAGCAAGAGCAGCCACCGCACTTGGCGCCATTCTCGAAGCAGGGCTCGCGGATGCGGTCGCAGCCGTCAGGAGTGAACCATGAGCGTCGAGGAACAATCCCTCATCGCCGCGGCTCTAGCTGTGCGGGCCATGGCCCACGCCCCCTACTCTGCGTTTGCTGTGGGAGCTGCCCTCGCATCCACCGATGGGCGTTATTTCACCGGCTGCAACCTCGAGAACGCCAGCTTCGGGCTAACGGTGTGCGCTGAACGCAACGCGCTCGCGGCGGCCATCGCGAGCGGAGCCAAGCAATTTCACACCATCGTCGTTGCTACGCGCGGCGGCGTGGCACCTTGTGGCGCCTGTCGTCAGGTGCTCGCGGAGTTTTGCGCAGAACTCCAAGTCGTGCGCGTCGATGAACAAGGACAAGTCGTGGCCCGCGACAACCTCAGCACTCTCTTGCCGGGGCGCTTCGGACCGCACCACATCTGAGTGCGCGCGCCGCATCAACGTTCAGTGGCCACCATTCGCGGCGCGCAGTAGTTCTAGAGCGCGCAATGCGACATCCGTGGCACGGTCTTCGGCGGCATGCTTGGCTGTAACGTCACTCAGGAATGCGTTGGTCGCGCGATTTCCAATGACGGCACACACCGCGCCCGTGCGCATGGCGAATAATCGTCCAAGCACGAACAGCACCGAAGCCTCCATCTCCAGATTGATGACTCCGCGCGCAGCGAGACGCTCCAACAGTCCCGTGTCTCGAGGGGAAACGCTTCCCACGCGACGGCCTTGCGCCCCATAGAAGGACGGTGCCGTCGCAGTCAGGCCGCTCCGTGCCTCCACCCCCAAGCTTTGCGCTGCTTGCAGCAACGCTGCCGTCACGTCGGCCGCAGGCTCGGCGCGCTCGTCGTCAGCCACCCAGAATCCACTCACCGATTCCAAACGCAGGGCTTCTTCCGAAATCACCACGGAACCTAGAGCGATGTCTGCCTGCAATGCTCCTGTGGTTCCCACGCGGATGATGGTGGGGCGGTGCAACAGGGGCTTGAGTTCCACGACGGCGATCTCCGTATTGTCCGGCCCCATGCCTGTGGCCATGACGGACAGTGCGTGCCCGTTCAACAACCCTGTATGCGTCACGTACTCACGGCTGCGAACGCTCGTTTGCACGACATCGAAGCGCTGCGCAATGCGATCCGCGCGCGCTGGATCGCCGACGAGCAAGATCTCCTCCGCGACCTCTCCGGCACGCAACCCGATGTGATACGCGCGCCCTCCGGTTGCGTCTGGGGCTTCCGCGCTCATGCCGCGGATTCCTTCACGATGCGCACGCCTGCGCTCGCACCAATCCGTGTGGCCCCCGCCGCCAACATGGCTTGCATGGCTGCGAGGTCTTTCACTCCGCCACTGGCCTTGACACCCATGGCTGGGCCCACGACTTCGCGCATCAGGGCGATGTCCTTTGCAGTAGCGCCACCGCCGCCGAAACCGGTTGAAGTCTTCACGTAGTCCGCGCCGGCGTCCTTAGCGATGCGACACGCCGTGCGTTTCTCGTCGTCTGTGAGCAAGCTGGTTTCGATGATCACCTTGACCACGGAGCCCGGCATGCGCGCGGCAACCACCGCGTCCACATGCGCACGCACGAGATCCTGACGCCCCGACTTGAGCAAACCGATGGGAATCACCATGTCCAACTCTTCGGCTCCCTGCGCTTGCGCAAGGCGCGCTTCCGCTGCTTTCACCTCCGGAAGGCTCGCGCCCAAGGGGAAACCAATGACTGTGCAGGTACGCACAGCCGATCCAAGCAGTCGAGCATGGCAGCGAGCGACAAAGACGGGATTCACGCACACCGACGCGAAGCCATGCTGCAAGGCTTCATCGCACAGCTGGTCGACTTCGCGTTCCGTCGCGTCCGGTTTGAGAAGGGTGTGGTCGATGAGTGCTGCGAGGGCAGGTTTGGGCGAGCCAATGCCAGGCGCACCCCCCACGCGAGCAGCGCCCGCCGCCAAGAAATCGTCGAGCTTGAACGAACACTGGCGCACACACTGCCCCACGCAGTTCGCGCAAACCTTGTCCCGTTGATGATTTGGATGCAAGGGATCGCGTTGCAGGATCTGATCCACGATGCGCTCAGCGAGTGCATCCAAGGCTTTGGCATCGAGGTTCATGAGCTCAAGTCCACGCGATCAACGACCGCCACTATGAGAGCCTGTACCGGTGTGCCTTCGTCGGCAAGCACAATGCGTGCGCCTCCACCTTCGCGATTCACCAAGACGAGATCTCCCTCGCCTGCATCCACGCGATCTAGACACACCAGTGGTGCACCGTGCAGCTCGCCATCCAAGCCCACCGGGACCACGAGGAGCAATCGCGCGCCCACGAGGTGGGGATTCTTCTGCGTGGCGTGAACAGAGCCTTGCACGCGTCCAAGAATCATGAGCGCGCCCCTGCGTCCACGCGGTCGATCACACCGACCACACAGGCGTCCACCGCGGCCAGATCCACTGCAGGGTGCAGTTCCTTCCAAGGGAGGACAGCCTCATAGGCCGTGGTGTAAATCACCAAATCACCTGGCCCGGAAGCCGCAGTGTCCAACGCCGCGAACACCTCTCCACAGGGCTGCTTCTCTTCGTTGAGCGGCTGCACGAGAACGAAACGTGCGCTAGCTAACGGCGCATGTTTCACCGTGGCCCAAATGGAGCCAGTGACACGCCCCATCAACATGCGCCGGACTCGATCTTGGCCACACGCGCAGCATGCCGACCACCGGCAAACTCCGTCGCCAGAAAGACGGACGTCAGCGCTTTCGCCTGCAACTCTCCAAGAACGCGTCCGCCGAGACAAAGCACATTGGCATCGTTGTGCTCGCGCGCGTTCACAACCTCAAGAATCTCGCGACAAGTTGCGGCGCGCACGCCGGAATGCCGATTTGCGACCATGGCTGACCCGAGCCCCATGCCGTCAATGCAGATTCCGAAGCGGGCCTCACCACGGGCCACCGTCGCCGCCAGCTTGTGAGCAAAGTCGGGATAATCCACGGGGTCCGCACTGTGCGTACCGAGATCGAGGACCCGACACTGCGCCTGCTCGCTCAAGAATCGCACCAGTTGCTGTTTCAGCGCAAAGCCGCCGTGGTCGCTAGCGACCGCCACGACCTCCTGCAGGACGCCAGATGAAGGACTCACCGAGGGCGCTTGCGACGCAGTGCACGGTTGCGCTTTTGCAGGAGCAGCTGGTGCTGCGTCCTCGACGTGAACGGCCTCGGTTTCCAAAACCACGCCGTAGCGCAGCGCCGTCTCTTGGGCCAGCGGAGTCACGATCGCTTTGGGCAACATGCGCACGCCTCGTGCGGCAGCACGAGCGCGCATGACATCCGCTTCCGTCACCAAATCCAAGGCTGGCTGCATGGCGGCCGCCGGGGATGTGGACTTGTCCGCAAGCTGCTCGCGAATCGCTGCCAGCACCAGTGCCTTGAGTGCCTCGCGCTCCACGACCATCAGCCTCCAGCGCGTGGCAGACGTCGATCGTCCTTGGACCAATCGCTTTCGACCACTTCGAGATCGTCCACGATGGCCATCACCACCGCATCCACAGGGCGGTTCTTGGTGGCTTCGGTCTGGCGCCCGCTCGAACCCTGAGCCACCAAGACGCGATCACCCACACCTGCACCCACGGCATCCACAGCCACCACAAAGCTGTCGAGGAGCTTGCCGTCCGGCTTGACGGCGCGCACGATCAGGTAGCGCGCGTTATCCAGTGAGGGGTCGTGACGGGTCGCCCAAACAGTCCCCACCACGCGTCCGAGCAGCATGTGTTCCTCCACGCGGGCTTGCCGCCGCGTCGGCAACAGGGTACAGGACACCCCCAGTGGATCAAGTGTCGCCAGAGCCGGATTCGACGCTCAGGAGCAACGCGTGGCGCGATGCGCTGCCGCCTGCCCTCGCCGCCGTCACCGCGCTCGATGTCCTACTCCTTCACCCTCTGCTTCACCGCGCTAGCGCGACGGACTGGACGGGAGCGGCAGCAACCGCCGCAGAAACTCTCGAGCCCGTCGCGCTGGCCGCCCGCTGCGTTCTGCTGGCGGTGCTCATCGGCGGATTCCTGAACCAGATGCCCATGCGCTGGCGCGCGGAACGCTGGAGTGCGGGCCTCTTGGTGCTTGCAGCAGTCTGCGCTGCTGCTGAGTCCATTTTGATGACCGCCCCGTGGCTGGTGCGTAGCTCCGTCACCGGATCTGTGGCGCTCTTCCTTTTCTGCTCGCGCAACACGTGGATGACTAGCGGGGCCGTGCTCTGCGTTGCGGCGCGGCAGATCCTCGGGGGCCTAGCGCCCATGTCCGAAGGAATCAACGCGCTGAATGACCTCTTGATCCTCGGCGCATTCGCGCTCGTGGGGCTGGGCTCGAACCGCTGGAACAAACTCGTTCCATGGGCGGTGGCGTCAGTTGCCGCCGGCGTTGGTCACCTCTTCCCTCAGCTCACCAGCACGTGGATGCGCTTTGCCCCGTTCGAGTGGCAGGTCGTTCCCATGCCCTTGGGCATTTTCGCGGCGACCTGGGCGCTCAGCATGGGCTTCTGCGGAGTCCACACGCGCAAGCTTTGGCCATCAACAGCCATGCTGCTCTTGTGCGTGGGGGGAACCGACGGAGTCGACCTTGCGACCTGTGCGTGCGCTCTCTTCCTCACGCGATTCAGCGCTCACTCCGCTCAGAGCAGCGGAGGCACATCAGAAGAACCGGCTTCTGAGGATGCTTCCGGTGGCTCTTCCCCATCACTCTGAGCTTGTTTGTCGAGCTGTTCTTCGAGCTCTGCCAACATTTTCGTGACGTCTTCGACTTCATCCACGACTCGCCGCGTGATTTGCAGGGGCACAGCGTGACGCAATGCGAGCACGATGGCATCTGAAGCCCGCGCATCGAGTCGCACCCGATCGCTAGCTCCATCAACGCTGCGCACCAACGTGAGCGTGCTGCAAAACGCGCCGTTGACGACGGACGAAATCACCACGCTCTCCACGGCAATGTCGAAGCCAGCGAGTACCCAAGCGAGAAGATCGTGGGTCAACGGACGAACCGACGACTCCTTGCGCAGTTCGCGCAACACGGCGGCCGCTTCAACCGGTCCGATGAAGATGATGAAGCGCTTGCCTCCGCCAGCTAGCACGAGGCCCGCGCTGTCGCGGGCTGGCAGCACACGGCAAAGCTCTAGCGGCAGAATCGATTCGGGAGTTGACCCGGATTCCTGAGGCAGATCACTCATGCCTCCATGTTAGCGACTAGTGATCGCTGATGACGACTCTGGTTCCAACAGGCAAGAGATCGAAGATCGCGATCAGGTCGCCGTTGTCCAAAGCAATGCTGCCGTCTGTGAAACCACGGCCTGAGAACGCGAAGAGGTTGCCTTGCACTCCCAATGGCCCACCCAGGGGAGTGTCTGTGGGAGGCGCAGCCCCAGTGGCATGCGCTTGTTGAATGCGCTGCCAGTCCTCAGGCGTGATTTGACCACCGGCAAGCGCGGCGTCCGCATCATCCTCCGCGGGATAGTCGAATCGCAAGAAGCGCGCACCGCGCTGAAACGCTGAAGTGCGTCGCTCGCGCGCGATGATCCGGTATTCCCCGAGCGGAGTCCCTGATTCTGCACCGCTGCGACCAATCGGCCCCTTGCCGTAACCGATATCGCAGCGCAAGAGGATCTCATCGCCTTGATGCACTTCGAGCACCATGCGCTGCAAGGCAACTTCGACCCACAGCTCCTCATCTACGCGCAAGCGGCCGGCGCTGACGAGCTCTTCGCGAAAGTTTCGTGCCGGCCATTCTTCAAGAAAGAATACTTGGAACAGTCCCCAAGCGGCCGCAGCCACCAGCAATCCACGTACGAGAAGACTCTTGAAAATGCCGACCATCTCGGATGGGGTCCGTGGTTTTTTTCGACATTCTGTGTGCTCGCGTCAAATGATCACTCCCACAATCCTGTGCGCAGCAGATCAAGAGGCGCTTTGTTGCGCGGCGGCGTTGCTTCTGACCTAGGGCATCATCGCCCGGAGGGCACCGAGCGCGCGTTCAATCGCATCAGCGGCCGCGTCCACTTCGGCAGCCGTCGTTTGCTCGCAGCAGGACACGCGAATCGCTCCGAAGAGGTGGCTATAGGGAACGTGCATGGCTTCGAGCACATGGCTGCCGCCTCCGGTGGAAGCACTGCACGCCGAACCCGCAGAAATAGCGATCCCTTCACGCGCGACACGCAGCACAATGCCAGCGCCCTCGATGCCTTCGAAGGCCACGTTGGAAGTTCCCGGAATGCGCGAGCTTCCCGCTCCTTGAATGCGCGCGCCTGGCAAGCGCGCTAGGCGCGCTTCCAGTCGCTGGCTCAGTCCCGCCAAATGAGCGCGACGCTCGGCGATCCCTGACCCCATCAACTTTGCAGCAACGGCCATCCCTGCCAAGGCAGCCGTGTTCTCTGTGCCTGCACGCCGCGAGTTCTCGTGACTAGCGCCGTGCAACAGTGGCGTGAATGCGGCGCCTCGGCGCACGTACAGCGCGCCAACGCCTTTGGGACCATGGAACTTGTGAGCCGCGATCGACAGGTAATCGCAACCTAGTCGTTCCACTTCCACGACGCACTTACCGATGGCTTGGACCGCGTCCACGTGCACGGGAACGCCAGCAGCGCGCGCCAACGCCGCGGCATCCCGCACAGGAAGTTCCACACCAGTTTCGTTGTTGGAGAGCATCAACGACAAACAACAGGCTGGTCGCTCGAGCTCTCGCTTCAGGGCAGAGAGATCGAGACGACCCTCCGAGTCCACGCCCACGACGCTGACCTCTTCGGCCAAGAATGCTGCCGCTGCGGTCACGGCTTCATGTTCCACCGCAGAACGAATGATGCGGCGCTTGCCGGGAGGCGCCGCTCTGACACACGCATGCAAGGCCGTGTTGATGGACTCTGTGCCACCTGAAGTGAAGACGATCTCTGACGGACGCGCGTGGAGCAATGCAGCGACATCTTCGCGGGCACGGTCCACAACCGTTCGCGCTTGCTGGCCCAAATCGTGAATCGACGAAGGATTTCCGGGCACGGTCTCTAGGACGTGACGCATCGCATCAATCACCAACGGATGCGGTGCGGTCGTGGCGTTGTTGTCGAGGTAGATGCCGTTCATGCCCGTCCTCTGATGCGCATCCAAAGGCGTCGCAAGAACGAACCACGGGCAACTTGGTCCGCCGTGATGAGTTCCATGATTTCCACATGGCAACTCTTGCAGCCACCTCCAGCGCGACAGTGCCGAGTCACGTCGCGCACGTGGTCTAGCTTCCGCTCACGAATGACGCGGCGCACCGTGTCAACGTCGACACCCATGCAATGGCACAGAATCGGGGATTTTTCGCTCATGCGGATTTGTCCTCGAGATTCTGCCAGATCACCGACGCGAGCCCCAAGTCTAGGCTCTCAAAGGGCGCCAAGGACAGCAGCCTCGTCGAGCCCTGCGTCACGCAGGATGCCCCGCGCGAGTCGCAAGCCGGCCAGCGATTTCGTCGACGGCATCATGAGGAACAGGATGGCGGCTTCGACGTGCCCTTCGTGCATGAGCTGTTCCACCAACGTCAGCGCTTCTGCTGTCCGCGACATTTGCGCCAGTGCTTGGGCGCGGATGAGACGCGATGGAACGCTCGTGTCGCAAGCGAGACGCACGGCGTCCTCCGGGCGAGCGCTCAGCAAAGCCATGCGTGCTGCAAGGCATGGATCGGTGTTCGCGCTGTTCGTCTGCTGAGATCGAAGAAACGCGCGCCAGTCCGATGCAGGGAGGTCATTCGCGTTCGCACCAGCGAGCACACCCGGGGCCACCACGACGCCCTCATCCAATCGTTGCCATGCCAGCTCAAGGGCAAAGTGTGCCGCCTCCGCGTCCGGCCACTCGCCTGCACGCAAGGCAGACGTGCGCCAGAGCGCAGCAGCGGACGGAAAACAACGCTGGTCCAAAATGCGTGCCCGCGCGGCGATCGGAGCAAGGACTTCGCTCACTTCGCCCTCCGCGAGCAACGCAGCGGATGCGACAGCCACGCGCGCATCGGCCGAGGCTTCCAGAGCCATGCCGAGCTGAGCCAACGCGTAAGGCGCGATGCGATCGCCTGCGTCACACCAGTAGGTGAAGGGCGTCTGAATACCGCCGAGGGCATCCTGCAACGCCTCACCAAGCGCCGCTCCGTGCTTGGGGAAGACGGCGACCCGCGCAGAAGAACGCGCAGGAACGCCGTGCAGATGGGGATCCAAAGCGATCTCACCGCCGAGGTCCAGCACGAATACGTCGGTGGGGGCGTAGTGCTGGCGAAGGAGCAAGTCCGTCAGCGTGAACTCCATGCCGACATCACCGCGCGCCAGAATGACGGCTGTGATGGGTAGCGAAGCTGCTGCGGCCGTACTTTCCACGGTGACCGTGGTGACTCGCTTGCCACGCCAAGCCCAAAGGTGTTCGGGAGCTCCCTCCAACGCTGCGACCTGACCATTGCACGCCGCGGACAACATGCGTTGCAGTCGCCCTTCTTCTGAACGGGCGCGACGCGGGATCAGCACAAACACATCCGCTCCATCGCCGAGGAGTGAGAGCACTCGTTCGAGAGCGTCGGCACTTGCGCGCTCGGGCAACTCGGTGATGAGCCCCATGCTCGCAACCTGGTCGTAGACGGGCAGCCCTTCGCCGTCATGTGCGCAGCTCAAGACAGCGGCTGGATGTGAAGCACGCAGCCGGCGCCGGAGTTCGCGCACGCGCTTCTCACCACCATGCACGATGAGTTCGCTGGCGGCTGCCGCAACCCCTTCGAGGAGTTCGTCCGGCAATGAACCGCACAGGAACGCTGGGCCGCAGGCCCCATGCAGAGCGATCTCGGCACCTAGCCTGCGCAGGAACAACCGCGTAGGCGCCGATGTCATGCTCATGTCGTCTGCGGCGCGGTGACTCATCGCTTCACATCCACACCACAGCCGCTAGTCCAACCGCGAGGCACCACGGACCGAACACCCAAAATCGGCCGTTGGCAATGAACCGCACCAACCATCGCAGAGTCAGCCAGCTCACCAAAAAGGAACTCAACACACCCACAACTAAGGGCGCGGCGCGGATTGCCCCCTGATCGAGGCTCTCCCCCACGGCTGGCAGTTCCAGCAAGTTCGCCCCAAGAATGGCCACGAGGCCTAGAAGGAAGGAGAACTCGCCCGCGTCGCTGCGCTGCACCCCTGCAACGAGCGCGGTACTGATGGTGGATCCACTGCGCGAAATGCCCGGGGTGACCGCAATCCCCTGTGCGCAGCCAATGAGCATGGCGCGGCGGAAACCCAGCGGTCGCGTTCCTGACGCCACCTGGCGCGTCACGAGAAGCATCGTGCCCGTCACGATGAGCATGGCTCCGATGAATCGCGGCTGAGAGAACATGCCTTCAATCTCAGCGCCAAATCCAATACCGACAATCCCCGCTGGAATGCTGCCCAAGACCACAAGGACCGCCAGGCGAAAGTCAGAGTTCGCGCGCCATTGCTCTTGCCAACGCCACGGCGCGACGAGGGCGGGTGCCGTCGCCAGCATGGCTGCAAGCCGCTGACGGTAGACAAGGATGATGGCGGCCGCCGAACCGATGTGCAGCAGAATCTCGAACTGGGCGCCAGAGCCCGCGCCCTCAATCCCGAACCATGAGCGCATGAGCGCGAGGTGACCGGAACTGGAAATCGGCAGGAACTCCGCGACCCCCTGCACGATTCCGAGCCACAACGCTTGTGTCAGTTCCATGCGGCCTCCGCAGCCAAGTGCGCTCATGCGCGTGGCAGGTTGATAGCATCCCTCGGAGCCCACCCGCATGAACCAGCAGCGCCCCGCACCGGTCAACTCCATTCTGGAGTGCATCGGAAACACCCCGCTCGTGCGATTGAACTCTGTCACCGCAGGTTTGCGCACTCCGGTCTACGCCAAATGCGAGTTCATGAACCCCGGCTCGAGTGTGAAAGACCGCATCGGGCTAGCGATCATCGAAGACGCCGAGCGCAGCGGCAAGCTCAAGCCCGGTGGCACCATCGTCGAGGGCACTAGCGGGAACACGGGCGTCGGCCTCGCCATTGCAGCGGCCATCCGAGGCTATCGCTGCATCTTCACCATCCCGGACAAGATGAGCATCGAGAAGGTGAAGCTCCTGAAGGCCTTCGGAGCCGAAGTCTTGGTCACTCCTACGGTGGGGCCTCACCACCCCGAGTACTACGTCACCGTGGCCAAGCGCATTGTGGAAGCCAACGAGACGGCGGTACTCGCCAACCAGTTCTACAACGATGCCAACCCTAGTGCCCATGAACGCAGCACCGGGCCTGAGCTCTGGGAACAAACGTCAGGGCGCATCACAGCCCTCGTAGGCGGGATGGGCACCGGCGGCACAATGACCGGCTGCGCGCGCTTCCTCAAACGCCAGAACCAGGCCATCCGCATCGTGGGGTCTGACCCTGTTGGCAGCGTCTTTCGTGGGGCCAAGGAGACAGGGGCCATTGGCGAGGGACAGCCTTACAAGGTCGAAGGGATTGGCGGAGACAAGATCCCGGGGACCCTCGACCTCAAGCTGCTCGACGAGATCCGCACCGTTTCTGACAAGGACGCGTTCCTCATGGCGCGCCGCTTGGCTCGGGAAGAAGGCCTTTTTGTGGGCGGATCTTCAGGGCTCGCCACGGTTACGGCCCTCGAGATTGCGCGCGAGATCGACGATCCCGCGGCGTTCATCGTGGTGCTGCTAGCCGACACCGGCGAGCGCTACCTCTCCAAGCTCCACAGCGATGAGTGGATGAGCGAGAACCGCTTCATGGACGTCGACACGACGCGGGCAAGAGACTTGCTCGCACGGAAGCGGTCCGGCGCCGGGTTGATCACCACGACTCCTGACCGCACTGTCAAACAGGTGCTGGCCAGCATGAACGAACACGCCATCACTCAGCTGCCGGTCATCCTCGACAACGAATGCGTGGGTTCGGTGTGCGAGTCGCGCCTGATGGCGCTGGCCATCGAAGACCGCAAGGTCTTGGACAAGGCCGTCATGGGTGTGATGGAAACGCCCTACCCCGTGGTGAGCGACTCGGAGCCCATGCAACACGTGGCACGGTTGTTCACCCGCGAGAACGAGGCCGTGCTCGTGCGACGCTTGGGCCGGATCGACGGCATCATCACCCGCTTTGACGTCATCCAGCACCTGAGCGGGCGTTAAGCGAAAGCGGGAGGGTTTGGGCCTCCCGCGAGCTGGATCGTGATCTAGCGCCTGAGCTGGCGCTGCGCCGTAACCCGAAGCCTCAGGCTTCGTTGGACATGCGGTGCGCGATGCGGATCGTCTTCATGCGATCCTTCGCCTTGCGGCGGCGGCGCTCACTGGGCTTCTCGAAATGGGCCTTGGCCTTGACGGCGCGGTCAAGCCCCTCCGCATTGCAGAGGCGCTTCAGACGGCGCAGGGCCTTCTCGATCGGTTCGTTGTCACGCACTTGAACGCGGATACCCAAGAGCAACTCTCCATTGCAGGAGGCTCAAGGCCACCCTGCGCCTCCAGATTACCTTCAAGCCATCGTGCTCCCAAGGCCCTCAGGCCTCGGCAGACGCCTCCTTCGCGGGTGCCGCCTTCGGGGTGGCACTCTTGCGGGGGCGCGCGGCAGCCGGCGCGTCAGATCCTGTTGCGTCCAGCTTCTCTAGCATTTCGCGCAGCGCCCGCCCCGGTTTGAAATAAACCACCGTCTTCGAAGGCACATCCACGCGTTCACCCGTCCGTGGATTCCTAGCGCGACGTGGCGCTCGACGCTTCAGCTCAAAAACCCCGAACTCACGGAACTCCAAGCGATTTCCCCGCGCAAGTTCACCGATGATGTCGTCGATGAACTGCTGCACGATGCGCCGGACGATCACCTTCTTGTGACCGGAGCGGAGTGCGATGCGATACGCAAGTTCCTTCTTCGTGACGGTCTGGGGCATGTGCCGACCTTTCTTTGCGGACTCATGATGAGTCTGCTGACAAGGCCCTGCAACAGGCAGGGGGCGGCCATCTTAGACCATGGGCCCGGACTGGCAACGGGATTCCGGCCGCCTCGGGAAGGTCCTAGAAGGCCGACCGTCTGCGGCCGTTCCATGTGGACAGTCCCGAAGAAGCGGAGAGAATGGCGCCGGGCGGGACGGATACTCCCGCCGGGCGGCTTCCCCTGGTTTTCTGACCGGGCGTGGCGTAAGTCCATCCATCAGCGGGAACCGGGGGCACCATGCGGTCACTTCATGTTTCGCGAGCGATAGTTGCGTTTGTCTTGGTCCTTAGTGCTTGGGGCACGTTAGGGCTCAGTTCCGCTCTAGCTCAAGACGCGGCTCCGGCACCTAGTGATCACGTGGTCTACACCTTCCCTCCCGAAGGCCTGAGCCTTGAGGAGGCCATCCAGATCGCCGCCTCGAGCACCGGCCGAGCATTCAAGTTCACGGACGCTGACCTCAAACCCAAGCCCAAGATCATGGTGGCGGGTCGCATCAGCGTGCCCAAGAATTCGCTCTATGAGTTCTGGCAAGCCATCTTCGTGACGGCTGGGTTCGCCATGGTCCCCATGGGGCCATCCGGTAACGAATTCATCCAAGTCGAGAACATCGCCAGTTCGCAACTCATCAAGCAACGCGCGAACTTCCTGCCGCTGGAAGATGTCAAGAAATATCAGACGAAAGCGGGCGAAGTGGTGATGACCACGATTCCGCTGAAGTACGTCAAAGTGGAATCGGCCCGCAACGCCGTGCAGCAATTGATGGCCAATAGGCAGTCTGAGTTCGTGATGGAAGTGCCGTCGGCTAATGCCTTCATTATCGTGGGTTTCGCACCCACCGTGTATGCGGTGTACCAGATCATGCTGGCTATGGACGTGCCGTCCGCGTCGGCAGCCCTGCGTTTTGACATCGTTCCGCTGAAGAACGCCGTGGCTGAGGAAATGGTGACCATGCTCTCCGACCTCATTTCCGCGACGACGCAAGGCGCTACGCCTGGCCAACCGCGCCCCGTGCGCAATCCTGCGGAGGGCATCCCTGCGGGCACCGAAATCCCCGAACCAAAAATCATTGCGGATCCGCGCACCAACGCCATCGTGATTTACGCCGTGGACTCCGATCTCGCTGAGATCAAACGGCTGATCGCCGCGTTGGATACGCCGATCACCTCACTCGACAGCAATATCCGCGTCTATTTCTTGAAGAACACGAATGCGGACGACATGGAAGATGTGCTGAAGGACCTGCTGAGCCAGCAGACTTCTCGCTCAGGCCGCGCAACGGGGACTCGCGGCTCAGCCGGCGGACAGCCGACCTCTGCGAGCGAAATCGGACAGGAGGTGACCATCGTCGGCGATGTGAATACCAATTCCCTCCTTCTCACTTGCACCAAGACGCGCTACGAGGAAATCGAGCCCATCATTCAAATGCTCGACCGCCGTCGCCCTCAAGTGATGGCCCACGCAGCCATCGCCGAATTGAGCGATAACGCCCTGCGTGAAATCGGCGTGGAGTTAATGGCGATCCAAGGTGGCGACGATCGCTATCGCTTCGGCGCTCTCACTGGTTTTGGATTTAGCGAGATCACCACCACTCCCACGAGTGGCACGGGCACTGGCGGCACGGGCACTGGCGGCGGTAGCGGGGGCGCAGCAGCACCTGCGGTGCCTACGAGCTTTAACTTCAACAACATTGCCCGCGTTCCGGGAACGGGATTCGCCGGGCTGCTCGGCGGCATCATCGAATCCGATGGCACGATTCCCCTACTGCTCTCACTCTTGCAGACCAAAGAGCGCGTGAATCTGCTCTCCAATGCCAGCGTGCTCACCAACGACAATGAGATGTCCAGCATCAGCGTAGGACGTTCCGTGGCTACGTCCCAAAACTCATTCGACCCCTCCGGCCAAAGTCGCGTCGGATTCCAAGGTTATGAGGACGCCGTGCTACGCCTTGAGCTCACTCCGCACATCTCCACGGACAGCTACTTGCGCATGGAATTGCTCTTGAGCGTCCAGGCCTTCGCAGGCCAAACCGCCACCAATTCCACCGGACTACCGCCCGACAAGACCTTGCGCGAGTTCAAGGGCAGCGTCACCGTTCCCAATGGCCAGACGGTCGTGATCGGTGGCTTGGTCCAAGACAACTTTTCCGAAGTTGAACGCTCGGTTCCGTGGTTGAGCGAGATCCCCATTCTCGGCGAGCTATTCAAGCAAGATTCGCGCGAAACGATGAAGACAACGCTCTACCTATTCGTCACTCCGACCATCATCTCCGACTTTAAGACCCTCGAAGATGTCTCCTACGAACGCAAACTCGAGATCATGCGTCTCCACGGCAATGTGAAGCTCGTGGATCCGAACTTCAAGCCAATCGGATTCGAGAATAGTGACGCGAGCCTTGAGGATGTCGAGCAATCGGGCAATCTCGATATGCCGGGCTATGTGCCCACGGCGCCTGTGGAGAGCCCCACGACACCGGCCACGCCGGGTGCTCCGGCCAACCAACCCCTCGTTCCGGCAGGACGTTGAGAGGAAGACCTCGTGAAGGAAAGCCTGCTTGAGCAGTTAGGGAAACGCATCCCCCGGGAGAAGCTAGAGGACTGCCTCCGCATTGAGAATGAGTCGGGGCAAACCCTCGACCGCATCATTCTTCGTAAGGGATTCCTTGAAGAAGACGACCTCCTAGCGATCTACGCCACCGAATTAGGCTGCGGGTTCAGAAAGCACCTTGAAGGCGTCAAAGTTCCCGAGGAGTTCTCGCAGAAGATCCCCATCGAGTTTGCGCGCAACTTCAACCTCGTGGGCATCGGAGTGGCGGACGGGGTCATGGACGTCGCTACCTCCGCGCCATTCGAAGTGCATCCCATGGATGACCTCGGATCCATGCTGGGGATGGAAGTGCGTCCCGTCTTCGTGCCGCGCGCAGCCATCACGCTCCTCGTCAACAAGGCGTATCGGCACAAAGCCGACATGGTGGACGAGGCTATTGAGACCATCGAAGGCGATACCCTTGAGGATCTCTCGTCCTTCGTCAGCGACTCTGAAGACCTGCTCGATGTGGCCAATAAGGCGCCCATCATCAAGCTCGTCAATATGGTGCTCTTCCAGGCGCTGAAAATGCGTGCCTCGGACGTGCACCTGCAGCCTTACGAAGATCGCTTGCAGATCCGCTACCGCATCGACGGCTTGCTCTACGACATGGAGACAGTCCCGAAGAAGGTTCAGGATGCTGTCGTGTCGCGCGTCAAGGTCATGGGCAAGATGGACATTGCGGAGCGCCGTATTCCGCAAGACGGTCGCGCCACCATCAAAATCGGTGAAGCCGAAGTTGATGTGCGCATTTCCAGCGTCCCGACCAATCACGGTGAACGCATCGTGATGCGTCTGCTCGACAAGACCACCAACGTCTACAAATTGGACGAAATCGGCCTTTCGCCAGAGCACCTCACGGTGATGCGCAAGGTGATCCACATGGCCCACGGGATCATCTTCATCACGGGGCCAACGGGTTCAGGCAAGACCACCACGCTCTACGCCATTCTGGGCGAAGTCAACGCCGCCGAGAAGAACGTCATCACGATTGAGGATCCCATCGAGTACCACCTCGCTGGCGTCTCGCAGATCCAAGTCGCCAACAAGAAGGGATTGACCTTTGCCGCAGGCCTGCGCTCCCTGCTCCGCCAAGACCCCGACGTGATGATGGTGGGTGAGGTGCGCGACGAAGAAACCGCGCGCATTGCCATCCAAGCGGCACTGACCGGACACTTGGTGTTCTCCACCTTGCATACGAACGACAGCGCGGGCGCGGTCAGCCGAATGCTCGACATCGGCGTCGAGCCCTACTTGGTGGCCTCCTCCCTCATCGCCGTGGTTGCGCAGCGCCTGGTACGCGTGATTTGCAAGGAATGCCGCATCTCCCACGATCCCACGCCTGAAGATCTTCAGATCATGCGCGACGTGAAGCTGTCCCTCACAGACCTGCCGGAAGGCAAGCTGCATAAGGGGCGCGGTTGCGACAATTGCTTCAACACCGGTTACGTGGGACGCACGGCCATCTACGAGGTCATGACCATCGGCGAGAAAGTGCGCGAACTCTGCGTGCAGCGTGCGAGCGCCTCGGTCATCAAGCGGGCTGCGCTTGAGGAAGGGCTCGTCACTCTCCGCGGCGATGGTCTGCGCAAAGTGCGCCTCGGACAAACCACTCTGCAGGAAGTCCTGCGCGTGACACAGATGGACTTCGAGTAGTTCATGCCGATTTTTGACTACAAAGCCATCGATACCTCGGGCAAGACGCGCTCGGGCATCGTGGATGCCGATTCGCCGCGCGAGGCGCGCAACAAGCTGCGCGCGGATGGCATTCACGTCATTGAGATCGCCACGATCGAGGAAAGCCGCAAGAAGCGCTCGCCGCGACGGAAACTGTTCACGCCGCGCGGCGACATGCGTCAACTTGCGGTCATCACGCGTCAGTTCGCAACACTCCTAGGCGCAGGCATCTCAGCCGTGGACGGGCTCAAGGCCCTGATCGACCAAACCGAGTCACGCGAGCTCGAGCGCGTGCTGCGTGACGTTCGCGAACGAGTCACGCAGGGCGACACCTTGGCGGATGCCATGGAAAACCACCCCCAGTGGTTCAGCAATCTCTACGTCAACATGGTGCGCGCTGGCGAAGCCTCGGGACAACTTGATGCGATCTTGGCTCGACTCGCCATCTACATCACACGTCAGAACCGGCTGCGCGCAAAGATCACCTCCGCACTCACCTACCCCATGGTGATGTGCGTCGTCGGTGTGCTCGTGGTCATCGTCTTGATGACCTTCGTGGTGCCGAATCTCACGAGCCTGTTCAAGAAGGTGGGCGAATCCCTGCCGGCCATCACGGTCTGGCTGATCGCTATTTCAAAGTTCTTTCAGAGCTTCTGGTGGACGATTCCCCTCGCAGCCTTTGGCTGTGTCCTTATGGTGCGCGCGCTCAAGGCCACTTCTGAGGGGCGCGCAAGATGGGATCGGTTCATGATGCGCATCCCGGTCTTGGGAGAGATGGTGCGCAAGACGGCCATTAGCCGCTTTGCGACCACCATGGCCACGTTGCTCAATTCAGGCGTCTCCGTCTTGGAGAGCCTGATGATCGTGAAAACCGTGGTGCAGAACGAGGTTCTGGCGCGCACCATCGACGATGTGCACAAATCCATCCTCGAAGGGTCCGACATCTCCACACCCCTGCAGGCCAGTGGGGTATTCCCCCCCATGGTGGGTTACATGATCGCAACCGGAGAGCAATCCGGTCAGCTAGAGCAATTGCTCTCGAACATTTCCGAGGCCTATGACGAAGAGATCGACATCTCGACTCAGCGCCTCACTTCAGTCCTCGAACCCGTTATTATTGTTGTTCTTGCTCTCATCGTGCTCTTCGTCGTGGCGGCCATCATTCTGCCGCTGATGCAGATGGGCTCGATGGTGAAGCGCGGCTGAACCTGCGCAAGCACGTTCGGCCGACGCGTACTGAGTCAAGGAGTTTATTCATGACCAAGTCAGCCAAACGAGCTGCTCGTCGCAGCGGATTCACCCTCGTCGAAGTTTTGATCGTGCTAGCGATCATCGCCCTCATGGGCGCATTGGTCGGCACGAATGCCATCGGAATGCTCTTCAAGAGCAACCGCGACAAGGCCGAGCTCGACGTCGAGACACTCAAACAAGCGGTGAAGCTCTACCAAACCATGGAGATGGGCAAGTTGCCTCAGGAATCGGATTGGCCAGACTTCCTCTTCGACGGCAGCAAGAACCACAAGGCGGCCTACATCGACACAGACAAGTACGAAAACCGCCAAGTGCCTGATCCCTGGGGCAACGCCTACATCTATCGCCGCCTGTCCTCCACAGAATTCGAAGTCATCTCCTATGGCATGGACGGACAACCCGGCGGCGAGGGCGACGACGCCGACATCAGTTCGAAGAAGAGCAAGGAATGAACCTACGGCGCACAGCGATCCCCTCATCCAAGCGTGGCTTCACGCTCGTCGAAATCATGATGGTGCTGGCCGTGCTGGCACTGCTCGGTGGGCTCATGATGACGAATATGGATGGGGTGACTCAGCATGAGCGCCTCAAGGCTGCCGCCAGAAAACTTGCGGGAACCAGCGATTTTGTCCGCTCCATAGCGGGCGGATCGCGTCGCATGGCCTACCTCGACATCGACTTCGACCGCAGTCGGTACCGCTTCCGTCAGGACCCTCCGCAGGACCCCTATGGGCTGTTCATCGACCCCGAGGATGGCCACAGATTTAGTGAAGAAGAGGTGGAGCTGTGGCGCGGGGCTCAGGACTGGGAGAGTCTGCCGGCGGGGGTCTACTTCAAACGGCACTGGATCAATTCGAAGCAGTTTTTCGAGAAGCATGTGGTGTCCGTCGACTACCGCCCTGACGGCACCCTCGACAGCTTCGTGTTGTGGCTGCAAGCCGAGCCCATCGGCGACGAGCGCGAGGGCCAGATCTACAGCGTCGTGGTGAATGGCCTTTCGGGCCAGTCCGAGACTCACGCTTGGGCCGCCAAGTTCATCGAGGCTCAGGAGTCCGATTTCTCGCAGGTCATGGGCAACGATGCACCAGGAGCGGCCAAATGAAACGGGCTCAACGCGGATTCACCTTGGTCGAAGTGGTGGTGAGTCTCGTCATCGTTGCCGGTTCGATGATCCCGCTCTTGACCGTCTTGGGGCAAGCCGGCGAGGACGTGTTGGAAACAACGGATGAGCGCAAGCTGCGCCATCTCATGCAAATCATCCTCGCGGAGGTGCAACTCGGTCCCCTCGGCACCGATGACGAGGACGACGAACCCCACGAGGAGGGCGATCATGGCGACTTCTCCGGGTTTGGCTCCATTGACGATCCGCAGGAATACGCCGGCTTCGAATGGGAGATCGAGGTGTTCCGCGAAGAGATCGTGCTCGGTGGTGCCGATGACGAGACTCTCGCGGACGCTGGCTTCAGCACAGACAGCTCAGGGCGGATGATGGGGCGTCCCATCTCCAACGACTTCACGACGGAAGCCGAGAACGAATCGGAAGTCGATCCCGAAGGTGAAATCAAGCGCGTCTTGGTGCTAACCGTTCGCAAGGTCGGCGAGACATCTGACGGTGACCGCGTGCTGCGCGTCATGACCTATCTCCCCAATCCCGGAGAGGAAGAACGCGAACTGAGTGAGGAAGGCGGCATGGGCGGCGCTCGAGGTGCCGAGGGAGGGCGCGGCGACGGCACGGGTGCACCCACCGGAGGTGGTGGACGTGGTGGCGGTGGAGAGAGTCCGTTGCCCACTGGAGGCCGCAAATGAGGACTAGAAGTCAACGCTCCGGGTTCACTCTCGTCGAGGTGCTTCTGGCCTTGGCCATCACAGCCCTGCTCTTCACGGGCGCCTTCTGGAGCCTGCATCAGGTGGTGCTGACGCGCAACGCGGTGAGCAATAAGGCCACTCCGTATGTCATGGGCCCGGCCATCCTCGACGTGATGGCGGCAGACATCGCCAACGCAGCTTTCTACGACATCAAAGACAACAACGCGTTCTACGCGACCGATGCCGAAATCAATGGCCGCGAAGCCGACGCCCTTTCCTTGGTGACCTATCGCAAGGCCATGGCTCCGGAGCAATACGATCGCGCAGACGACCTCCGAGACTCATGGGTGAACGAAGTGGCTTGGGTCATGCGCCGCGGTCAGCCGGGAACCGACTACTTGGAACTGTGGCGCCGCGAGGACTGGAACGTGGACGACAAGCCACACAACGACGGCGACTTCGTGCTGCTCTACGACAAGGTGGAATCCCTCGCGCTGCAGTTCGTGCCACGCAACTCAGGTGGGGAAAGCAAGAGCGCGGGCCCCGCAGGCAACGTCAAGGACGATGACGATGTTCTGAAGGACGGCTGGAATGCCGTCAAGGAGCAAGGGCTGCCAAGAGCCGTGCAGATTACGCTCACCATCTGGGCCCGCGACGACGCCGCCGAAGTCGAAGACAAGGAGCAAGATGGCAAGGCGAGGCTCTACACGTTCAAGCGCTTCGTCGCGTTGCCTCAAGTGCACATGTCCGCAGAATCGCAAGTGCAGATTGCCTCTTGGGACGGCAAGCTCACTGAACCCACAAACGCTGCGCGCGGCGGCGCCAACGCGGCGGCAGCAGCGGCAGGAGCCGCAGGCGGGCCCGGGCGCGGAGGAGCAGGCCCCATGGCTCCAGGTGGTCCGAGAGGCGCTGCGCCCGGCCGTGGGCGAGGCGGACGGGGACGCAACAATCAGCAGGGCATGGGCAATGGGGCTAACCCCTTCTTGCAGGCGCTCCAAGGGCATGGTCGACCTGCGAACAGCGCACCGGGCGGCTCCATCAACCTCGGTGCACTCTTCGGCAATCACTAGTTCTGCGAGGAAGACCGCGGTCCTCCTCGCAGGTGGCGCCTCAGTCGCTCAAATCACTAGCGAGGCTTGATGGCGTCTTGGCCGCCCATGTACGGCCGAAGCACGGCAGGAATCACGACGCTGCCATCCGCCTGCTGGTGATTCTCAAGGAGCGGGATGAGGATTCTCGGACTAGCCACGACCGTGTTGTTCAAGGTGTGGCAGATGCGCACCTTGCCTTGTTCGTCGCGGTAGCGAATGTCCAAACGCCGCGCTTGGTAGTCGTGGAATCGTGACGCGGAATGCGTTTCGCCGTAACCATTGCGCGAGGGCATCCAAGTCTCGATGTCGAACTTCCTCACCTGTGGCCGCCCGAGATCGCCATCGCAGACGTCCACAACGCGATAGGGCAATTCGAGAGCTTGCAGCAGCTCCTCGGCATTCTTGAGGATGGCTTCGTGCCAACGCATCGACTCTTCGACATCGGCCCGGCAAATGACCACCTGTTCCACCTTTTGGAACTGGTGGATGCGGTACAGGCCCCGCGTGTCCTTGCCATAAGTCCCCGCCTCGCGTCGGTAGCAAGGTGACAGGCCGGCCATCTTGAGCGGCAGTTCCTCGTAACTGAGGATCTCCCCCATGCGATATGCAGTCACCGGAACTTCGGAGGTACCGATCAACCACGAATCATCGCGCTGAGTGCGATAGGCCTGTTCTTCCCCACCAGGCAGATAGGCCGTGCCCTCCATAGCCTCGGTGCGCACGAGATGCGGCACGAGCATGGGGCTGAATCCCTTGGACATCATGTGGTCGAGCGCAAAGCGCAGGACGGCCAACTCCAAGAGCGCGCCTTCATTCTTGAGAAAGTAGGTGCGGCTGCCCGCGATCCGCGTGGCGCGCTCGATATCGAGGATGTTGAGCGAAACCCCGAGATCCACGTGATCCTTGGGTGTGAATTCAAACTGACGTGGTGTGCCGCACCGCCGCAACTCGAGATTCTCGCTGTCATCGCGGCCCTCGGGCACGGCCGGGTCCAGCACGTTCGGAACCAGCAGCAACAACGTGCGCAGACGGGCTTCGCATTCCACGAGGCGCTGCTCTAGTGCGCGCACCTCTTCGGAGAGAGCCTTCAAGGACTCGAGAGCCTTGCCTCGCGCCGCCGCATCCAGCTTGCCCAGTTCCTTCGAACCTCGGTTCTGTTCAGCCTTGCGTTGCTCGAAGGCGGTTTTGAGTTCGCGGCATTCCAGATCCGCCGCCAAGACGGCGTTGAGATCTACCGCGATTCTCTTCCTCTTGATGGCCTCGCCCACGAGTTCCGTGTTGTCACGGATGAAGCGGATGTCCAGCATTACGCGACCTACCTCTCAGCACTCGCCACGGCTCACCAAGTCGAGGAACAGCCCCAGCCCGGCCGCAGCAGCGTCGTCGAAACGGTATCGGATCCGCTGTCCGAGATAAACCGCACACAGTTCAGGCGACAGCCCGGTGCGTTGCGCCGCCACGCGAGCGTGGGCCGCAGAACCAGCTAAGCCCCTCCGCCGAGCCGATTCGATGCAATCCAACAGTTCCGCCGAGCGCGGATGCTCTCGACGTGCAGCCCAAACAGCGAAGACAAACGGTTGCCCTGTGGCCCGCTTCCATTCGCTGCCCAAGTCTAGGACCGGAGCCCCTGAGGCCAGCACGTGAAGCGCGCGGTCCCCAATCACGAGCCCCGCATCGCAATCGTCTGGGATCACCGCCTCTGCGGCTCGGCGTTCACGCCACTCAGGATTCACGCCATAGACGCGCTTCAACAGCCATCGCGCCAAGCGCTGACTGGAACGCGATTCGGGATCTAGCGCAACGCGCGTCACACAGTGCGGAGCTACGCGCACTTGCAGCAACACCGAATCCACCGCGCCGTCACAGGCGATACACCCCGTGCCCACCGGTGCGAGGCGGTCATCGCGCAGCAAGGTCACGGCAGGCACTAGCGCGGCATCGACGGTCCCCGCCACCAATGCGTCAGCCGCCGCTGCCGGCGACTCAAGCACGAGGTGCACCCGCGGATCTGTCTCAAGGCCATCCAACAGGGGCAAGGCGTTGACGTAGGAAACCGCGCTGATGCGCAACGGGGTCAGCTGCCCGGCGTCCATGCCGAAGCAATCTTGCCGAGGGGCTTCCAGTCCGCTTCCATGCGCGCCTCGAATTCACCCGGGAATGACTTCTTCAATTCCAACGACTTGGGCAGGAAGATGAGATCCGCGCTTTCCCGCGAGTCCTCATTGTCGGGCTTCTTCATCTTGCCGGAGACTTGGACTGCCGTTTCTTTGGCCTTGCGCACACTCACGGTGGGCAACGGTGTCCCCATCATGGGACTCTCGTACTGCTCACCGAAACAGCCGTAGATCTTGATCTCTTTCGCAGGGATCTGGATGGACTCCACCGCCCCTTCCTTCTTCGTGGTGGCCTTGAACACGAAACTGAAACCGTCCCCTGCGCCACCGAACTTCCACGTCGTGAGCGCATTGGGTGCAGCGTTGATCACTCCGGAGCGCCCATGGGTGATCCACATGGTGACGGCCTTCTCGCCGCGGCCCTCAATGAAGTAGCCATGCTGGAAGCTCAAGGCTCCCGGAATGACCCAAATCGCTTTGTCCTTCGCCTGCATCAGATCGAAGTAGTAGGTGCTGTTCTCGCCGGTGCCGCTGCACGTCAGGTAGGCAGGCGTGCTGCCTCCCTTCCATTCCAAACGCACCGCTGCCAATGGCCCGTCATAGGGCTTGGTGCGCACGATGCGGCCGTTGGCCTCCAGCTTGAGCTCGTAAAGCAGGCCGTCGAGTTCGATCAACCGCGACAGCGGGCTCACCTTCATGCCCTTGCCCTTGCCGATGAGCACGCAGTCGATGCCATAGTCGGTGAAAGAACCGTTGCCATTCACGTCCTGCACCGCGACGTCCACGCCGCGCAGCTTGCCTCGGGTCACCGTGGCCCCGCGGAATTTGATGGCCAACACATCTGCATTCATGGCGAAGCCAAAACCGATGAAGTTGTACTGAGAGGGCACGCTCATCATGTCGTGAAACACGCGCCCTTTGCTGCCGTCGAGGTACACCGCGTCTTTGAACTCAACCAACTCGGATTTGGGTGCGAGCTTGATGCGCTGCCCGCTATCGAGAGGCAGATTCTGTTTCCCGTTGGGGAACAGCAACAACTTTCCGCCATCATTCACGACTTCGCCGTTGCCTGGCAGGAACGCGGATTTCGCGGTTGCGCCCTTGTTGATGCCCATCGCTGGCCACCAGTACCAATGGCCATTCACCCAACCGAACGGCGTCAAATACGACGTGTCGCTGACCTTCTCCGTCTTGAACTCGGCCGCGTCCTCCCACTCGATGGGCGCCGAGTGGACATTCGGCATTGGCCCACGAGGCATGTTGGGGTCCGTCGGCGTGGTTTTCCCTGCCGCATTGGCTGCCGCGGCGTCCGCTGCAGCTTTGGCCACAGCGTCGGCATACTTCGCTTTGCTTTCGGCCACGGGGATGCTGAGGTCCACGTGTTCCGGTTTGATCTTGCCAGCGCTCACCGCCTGCGAGAGGCCGCCTTCGAGATTCTGTTTCGCCACTTCCGCGGCTGCGATGCCCTTCGCTCCCGCTGCGATCGCGGCCTTGTAGTGATACACGCACTCGTACCAGTTGGGCACGATCTCGTGAATCATCGCGATGTAGAGGTGGGACTGCGAGGCCCAGAAGCTATCTGTGGCCGCTTCGGCCTTGGTGATCGCCGTCTCAAAAATCGGAACCACGTCTTGGAGATTCTCGATCTTCTTCAGACGGCGCGCCTCGCCATAGAGCGGCGCTCCGCGTCCAATGGCATCCCACATTTCTAGCTTGGCCTGTTTCTGTTCAGCTGTGAGGCCCGTCAGCCATGCAACGCGTTTGGAGAGGTAGTCACTCTTCTGCCCCACGAGCTTCGAAACGGTCGCGAGGGCTTCGAGTGTTGTCTGTGCGACCTTCGTGGCTTCGACGGCCGAATCTCCGGTGCCAAGGCTCACGCGCACCCAGTCATGCTCGAGCGTGTAGAACGCGTCCTTTCCAAGGTCGTAGTTGTCCGACAACAACTCGCGCTGTTTGACAAAATCATCCGCTTTCACCGCGACTGAGAACTCTTGCAGAAAGCGCTGCGCGTTCTGAGCGGCGCACGGAAGACTCGCGAATAGAACCAGCGCAAGAAGGATGAGACGCATGGCACGATCCCCAAACCCCTCGCTCGCCGGGAATGTCCAACGCGCTACGGGATTTCAGCAGTCTATACGCCGCGCTCGTACGCGGGGCAAGCTCTGTTCATCGCGCCGGAGCGTGTGCCGCCATGATGCGCTCCGCCGCGCGCAACCCGTCGATGGCGGCGGAAACAATGCCTCCGGCGTACCCCGCCCCCTCGCCCACAGGGAACAACCCCGCCACCGTGGTTGATTCAAGGCTCTCCGTGTGTCGCAGGCAGCGAATGGGACTGCTCGAACGCATCTCCGGTCCCACCAGCAAAGCCTCGTGAGAGATGAACCCGGGCATCTGGTGGTCGAAGTGCCGCACGGCTTCTCGGATGGCCCTGCTCACCACATTCGGCAAGACTTCGCGCACGTCAACGCTCCCGATGGGAGTGCGCGCGGAACAAGCCGGGAGATCAGCGCTTGGACGGCCCGCGAGCCAGTCCGTCAAGCGCTGCGCCGGGATCATCAGCGCACGGCCTACGGCGCGGGTGGCTCGTGTCTCAAACTCCTCTTGGAGTGCCATGCCCGCAAAGACGTCGCTCGACCCGAACTCAAAGGGCTCGAGGGTCGTGACCAATCCACTGTTGGCAAAGCCCGAGTCCTTCCAAGACCACGACATGCCGTTGGTGTTCATTCCCGAGGGGTCTGAGATGGCAGGGATGATCTCCCCTCCGGGACACATGCAGAACGACCACACAGAACGGCCACTGACGCGCGCGGCGACGCGATAGTCGGACGGTGGATGCTCTCGAGCTCGACGCTGACAGCGGTCCACGAAGGACTGCGGGTGCTCGACGCGCAAGCCCAGTTGAAACGCCTTCGGTTCCATGGCGACTCCCGAACGCGCAAGCCTGCGCATCAGATCACGCGCGGAGTGCCCCACCGCCAGCACAGCTTGCTGGGCAGGCACCGTACCGCAGGATGTCGCGAGCGCCGTTAGCCGCCCCGTCTGTTGCAGCACATCCTCCACACGGCAGCGGTAACGAATGCTGCCTCCGCATTCCAAGATGCGTCGGCGAATCCTGCCGACGACAGCGCGCACCCGATTGGATCCCAAGTGTGGTCTCCAGTCGTAGCTCACAGCATCCAAACCGGAGTACTTCCGAAACACTTCCAGGACTCTTGTGGAGCGCGGATCCGCGGAACGAGACGTGAGCTTGCCGTCTGAGTACGTGCCGGCACCGCCCTCTCCAAAAAGATAGTTTGATTCCGGATCTAGCACGCTTTCGTGAATGAGGCGCTGGATCGCTGCGGCGCGCAGGTTCATGGCGTCACCGCGCTCAAGGAGCAGCGGCCGATAGCCCGCCTCCGCCAACTCCAACGCGGCAAACAAGCCCGCTGGACCACTGCCGATCACCACCGGTGGATGTTCTAGAGGCACATCCCCGCGCGGCAGTTCCCGTCGCTCCTCTTCAACCCAACTGAGCCCGCGAGGCAAAGCAGCAGGAGGGCGCCAAGCAGGCACCGTCATGAGGTCCACCGTCCAGATCAACACCTCTCGGTGATGCCGTCGGTCGACGGATCGGCGCACCACAGCAAACCCGGTGATGTCATCCTTCTGCAATCGCGCTTGCTGCAAGGCACGGGCTAGAACCTCAGCTTCAGAGGGTGTGCCAGGAAGGCGCAATTGGTGCACGCGCAGGGGCATGGGGGCTCGCGGCTTGGAGGATACGTCAGTCGCGACGGCCGGCTTTGGATTTTCTGGCGTGCGCTTCAAGGAAAGCGCGCTCGTTCGACGTGAGCGATGGCATGCCTTCCTGCGTGATCTTGGCGAGGATCCGGTCGAGCTCTTGTTCCTCGGCGAAGCGCGCCTCGAGGCGCCGGACTTCTTGACGCCGCTCGTGTCGCTTCCGTGCTCGCTCGATGCGCGGCCTCAGAAATACCGGCCACACCCACGCCAACGAAAAGCCACCCACGGCACCAAACAAGTGAGTCCAATGGGACACATTGTCGGTAGCGCCGCGTCCATCACCCAACGCAAAGCACAGATCGATCACCGTGAACGCCAGCACCAACCACTTCATGCGCACAGTGATGATCAGCAGTTGAACTTCCAAGTTGGGAACCATCACCATGAGGATGGCGAGGACCCCCATGATGCTGCCGCTTGATCCAACGACCGGGCGCATGCCTGCGTCGAACAACGTACCCAAGGCACCCACGGCGCCGCAGGCGAGATACATGCCGAGGAACCGCTTGCGACCCACCATGCCTTCGAGCAGGCGGCCGGCAAAGAAGAGCATCAGGCAATTCCACAGCAGATGCCAAATATCGCCGTGGATGAACTGATAGCTGAGGGCCTGCCAAAGGTGCCCATCCGCTAGGCCATTCGCACTAGCGCCGAACGTGCGTTCGACCCAACCCGCATCCAGTGTGCCTGTGTTGACAAGCAGCACCTTGAGGAGGTGCAGCCCCACACACAACCCGAGAATGATCAGCAGTCCATCCTGCGGCTGGCGCGGGATGAATCCAGAATCATCTTCGTAACGACGGTCGCTCCAAGCCATGAGGGTTATGAGCCGGCGTAGCAAGCCGGTTTCAGCACTCCGATATACGGCAGGTTGCGGTATCGATCGGCATAGTCGAGCCCGTAGCCCACCACGAACACATCATCGACAGGAAAGCCCGAGTAATCCGCGTCAATCCGTGCTGCACGGCGCGCCTTTTTGTCGAGGAGGACGCAGGTGCGGACATCTGTCACGCCATGGTCTTCACGCAGACGCTGCACCACGGCATTCAGGGTCCTGCCCGTATCCAAAATGTCATCCACCACGACGACGGTTCGGTCGCGCAGGTCGACTTCCGGGAAGACCTTCAAGCGCACCTCCCCTGAGGATGTGGTGCCAGCCCCGTAACTAGAGGCCCAAGCGAACTCCACCTTGACGGGGACATCCATGGAACGCACCAGATCCGCAAAAAACAGCACAGACCCCTTCAGCAAGGCCATCACCACGGCCTCACGTCCCTCAAGGTCTCGCGAAATGGCGCGACCGAGCTCGGACACGCGCTGACGGATCTGCTCCTCGCTGATGAGAACCTCGGCAATATCGCGATGCATGCTCCAACTCCCGGGCAGACACTCTAACCGCGCCCTCCCCCTTGGGATGATTTGATCCTCGGCCACAATCGCAGCGTGCCCCAAGTGATCGACGGCAAAGTTCTAGCCACGCGCATTGAGTCCGAGACGGCCCGTGAAGCGGCGGCCTTGGAGAGCATGGGTGCGTCCCCGGTGCTCGCCACAGTGCAAGTGGGTTCACATCCCGCCGTAGATCTCTACGTGCGCCATCAAGCGCGCGCTGCGGAGCGCACGGGAATTGCCTTTCGTCGCACCGTGCTACCCGAGGACACTTCCGAACGGCAGCTGATGCGCGAGCTAGATCAACTCGCGCGCAATCACGAGGTGTCCGGAGTGATGCTCCAGACGCCCCTCCCGAGTCACATCAACACGCGCGCGGTGCGCCGCGCGCTCGACGCAGCCAAGGACGTGGAAGGTGTTCATCCCACAAACCTCGGCTGGTTGCTCTCGGATCGGCCTGGCATGGTGCCTTGCACGGCTGCCGCAGCTTTGGAGTGCATCCTCTCCACAGGTGTGGAGTTGCGCGGCAAGCGCGCCGTGGTCGTAGGCCACTCCGAAACCGTGGGCAAGCCCATCGCCATTCTGCTGATGGAGCGGCTCGCTACGGTCACGGTCTGTCATCATGGCACTGTGGATCTCGCCGCAGAGGTGCGACAGGCAGAGATTCTTGTGGTCGCCGTGGGCAAGGCGGGACTGATTCAAGGGAGCGATCTTCGCCCCGGCAGTGTGGTGGTGGACGTAGGCATCAACGAGATTGAGGTCGATGGCAAGCGCCGCATTGTCGGAGATGTCGCTGCTGCGGAGAGTTCCGCCGCAGCCTTTGTGACCCCTGTTCCTGGCGGCGTAGGGCCGGTCACTGTGGCGCTGCTCATGCGCAACTGTGTGCAGGCCACGGCGCGCCAAATGAAGAGCCTCTAACCCGCAACGCCCTGCGTTGCGGCAACGCCCTAGAGACTGCGCTCGAGCACGTATTGCCCAATGGCTTCCATGGCGGGCAGCGGACGGCCCACAGCCCGCTGCAGAGCAGCGAGCCCCTCATCCACGTGGGCCCGAGCGACCTTTGCGGCTGCGCGAATGAAGCCGTCCTCGACCAATCGCCGACGCAGTTCTGCCGAGCTCGCCGCATCACAATCTGCCGAGAAGACCCTGCGCACCAGTGCGCGCTCAGCAGGGCCACCTGCCTCGCGCAACAGGATCACCGGCAACGTCACCTTGCCGTTGCGCAAGTCCGTGCCGAGAGACTTCCCCACTTCGCGCTCATCGCCGGTGATGTCGAGGCAGTCGTCGATGATCTGGAACGCCAGTCCCAATTTCTCGCCGAACAGGGAGAACGCTTCCACCACACCTTCGGAGGCGGCGGCCACATGGGCCGCGAGTCCGGCTCCTGCGGCATAGAGCTCAGCAGTCTTGCCTCCGATCACCGAGTAGTACGTTGACTCCGTAAGTTCCGGATCTCGACGGTGACGATTCTGGAGAATCTCGCCTTCACAAAGCGTGCTGACTGCGCGCGTGAGCACCAGCAACGCACGGCGATCGCCCAGCCGCGCGAGCAAGTGAATAGCGCGCGCGAAAATGATGTCCCCAAGGAGCACCGCCTCGTAGTTGCCGTTGGCAGCGTTCACCGTCTGGACATTGCGGCGCAGGTCGGCTTCGTCGATCACGTCGTCGTGAACGAGAGTGGCAAGGTGTATGAGCTCCGTGACTGCTGCGAGACGCACGTGGCGCTCATCCGCGCAGCCGAGCTCGGAAGCGACCAAGAGAACCAACGCGGGCCGCATGCGCTTGCCGCCGTAGCGCCCGCTCACCTCAAGCAAGCTCGCGATTTCGGGTTGCGGACAGTCCAACGTTTCGGCGATCTCGCGCTCCACGAGAGCGAGGCGCGGCGCAATGGACTGATAAAGCAATGCAAGGGCTGCGTTCATAGGATAGGAATTGCGCGACTGCGGCAAGCAACCTATCAGCGCCACGAAACTGGCTCAAACCTCGCGGAAGATGGCTAGGCGTTGCACGGCCAACGCCAAATCGGCCGGCGTGTTGACCCCCATGAGGTGCCAAGGTGACGGGTGCGTCCAACCGAGGGTTTCGGTGTTCAGCACCACTGCGCCGGCGATGGAGCGCCAAGCTCCTGCGCGACGTTCGCCACTGCGCATGAGATCCTCCAAGGGCGCAAGTGCCGATGGCCTCAGGAGAACAGGCAATGGCTCCGCACCATTTTCGCCTGCGACCCCCACCGCGCTGGCCGCGGGCGCGCCCTCGCAGAGTTGTTCCAGAAGCCCCGCGGGCAAGAACGGCATATCCACGGGCACCACCAACAAATTCGTGCCGCAGTGGCGCAACATGGCGCACATGGACTGCAACGGCCCACCGCCGGGATCAGGATCGGGGACCACGGTCACATGCGGAAGCCAACCGGGTCCATCCCGGCGAGTCCCCACCAAGATGCCAGCAGCCCTAGGCCCGAGACGCCGAATCATGCGCTCTAGCAACGTGACCCCGCCGAGTTCTACGTCCGCCTTGTCGCGCCCCATGCGACGGGAGTAGCCGCCGCAAAGAACTCCTAGCGCCGCGATCTCAGGGCTCACGCTGCGCCTCAATCACCACATGGGTGGGCGCGTTCACATCCTTGAGTGCTTCGACAAGTCCAAAGGCCGCACCGCCGAGCATGTTGTGCAGGAAGGGCTTGAGCGGGCGCTCGACGCCATCCACCACCAAGCGGACGGTGTATCGCTGCGCCGTTTGGTCGCAGTCAGCACCCATCACTGATGCTTGCGCACGCGCTCGTCCACACGCGCCCCACTGTGGCTTCCGTCGGGGAGTTCCGCGCGCTGGCCAGACTCTTCAGCCGTGCCGTCATCCTTCATGCCCTTCTTGAACTCCACCACGGACTTGCCGAGGTTGCGCATGAGGTTCGGCAGGCGGTTGCCGAACAGCAACAGCACCACGAGCAGGATGACCACGATTTCCATCGGGTTGAGGTTGAAGCCAAGGTGCAAGACAGGCATCAGGTTCGTGTCCGTGGGCAGCATAGGGAAATCCATGGCCCTCTCATGGGCGCGTCGAGTCTAGCAGAAAGCCCGATCAGTTCTTGCGCACAATACGCGCCCCGAGGGCGTTCAGTCGCTCGTCGATGCGCTCATATCCACGATCGATCTGGTGCGCATTCTGAATCGTCGAGGGTCCCTGCGCCGACAGTGCCGCCGAGAGCAGAGCCATCCCTGCACGAATATCCGGCGAAGCCATGGTTGCGCCGTGCAAGGGGCTCTTCCCCACCACCACGGCTCGGTGTGGGTCGCAGAGCACAATGCGCGCCCCCATGGTGAGCAATCGATCCACGAAAAACAGCCGACTCTCGAACATCTTCTCGTGGATCAGCACGGTGCCGCGAGACTGCGTCGCGAGCACCAAGGCGATGGAAGTGAGATCCGCAGGGAATCCTGGCCATGGCGCGTCATCCACTTTGGGGATCGCTCCGTGGAGATCCTCTTGCACCACGAGGTCCTGCGCACCGGGAACCACGAGATCGGTTCCCTCAAAGCGCGAATCCACCCCGAGGCGACGGAACACCATGCAGATCATGCGCAAGTCATCGGGCACGACATCCTTGATGCGCAACTCTCCGCCCGTCATCGCCGCGAGCGCCATGAATGAGCCGAGTTCAATGTGGTCCGGGGAAAGTTTGTGGCGCGTCCCGCGCAGGTCTGCACGACCTTCGATCTCGAGGCAGTTCGTGCCGATGCCGCGCACATTTGCGCCCATGCCATTCAGCATCCGACACACGCCTTGAACGTGGGGCTCTGAGGCCGCGTTCATGATGCGCGTGGTCCCCTCGGCAACAGCCGCCGCCATGACGGCGTTTTCCGTAGCCATCACCGACGCTTCATCTAGAAAAACGTCAGCGGCACGGAACCGACCTTTGAGATTCAGGACATAGTGGTCTTGCTCAACTGTGACCTCGGCGCCTAGAGCCGAGAGGGCCAACAAGTGAGTGTCCACACGACGGCGGCCGATGCGGTCACCACCTGGAATCGGAAGCACAGCTCGCCCCGTGCGATGCAACAGCGCAGGTGCAAATAGGAATGAGCCGCGAATGGTGCGAGCGATGGCTCGCAAGGGTTCGCTACTGCACAGGCCAGAGCCGTCCACCAGCAAGGCATGCTCTTCCTCAAAGGTGCAGAGACCTCCTAGACCTTGAACCAAGTCCACCATGGACTGCACATCACGAATGCGCGGCAAGTTCTCGATGCGGCACTGCCCGCTCGTCAGCAACGTGGCCGCAAGCGTTGGCAGCGCCTCGTTCTTGTTGCCCGCTGGCGTCATGCACCCGCCGATGCGCGCGCCGCCCTCGACTTCAAATGTGCCGGAAGGACTGCTCCCCACGCTGACCTCCTAAAGCAGCGCTAGGTTCAGCACGCCGCCGAGGGCAGCTTATGCAACTCCGCCGCGCGGGTGAAGGACGCTCCCCCGCAGTTCTCGCAGCAGCGGAATCCCTGCCTGTGCACGCCCGAACGGGAGCGCTACAACGAAAGCCGCGTCGTTGCCGACAGCTTCCGCGACCTCCATAGCTAAGGAGACTCCCTCTTGCACGGGGTCCACAGCATCGCGCAAACGAATGGCAGCGTGCGGGGCGGCCTGGAAAGCTCTCAATTCCTGCTCGAAGTGTCGCAGCACTTCGATGCTCGGGATGCTGACCAGTGAAATCAGCGGCTTGACTCCGGCGGCTTTGCAAACCGCAACCACGTCTCGAGCGGCCGCCGGATCTAGCAGCGGAGTCGTCATGGCCATGCGGGCGCCAGCGCGCACCTTGTCTTGCAAACGGTCCACGGACGACGCGCTGCCGGGGCCCGACAGGCGGTGGCCGATCACCACTTCTAGGCCTATGTCGGACGCCATGCGCGCCAAGGAAATGCTGTCCTCATCCCAAACACCCGTAACGCCGGAGCCCGGCAAGGGATCGCCCGTCACCACCTTGACGCAGCTGAGTCCGGCCGCACGCGCCGCGAGCAGCGCCCCGCGCAACGCCACTCGGTTGCGGTCGCGGCAATTGAGATGGGGGATGCAGGGCACTCCCAATTCCCGTTGCAGCAGCACCGCACACATGACCGCGTCGACTCGGGCCACCCCCCCGGGGGCGTCGGGAACGAACAACGCTTGCGCGCCCGCCGCAATCAGAGCCTTGGCCTCGATGGCCGCACTCGAAAGGTCAGCGTCGCGGGGCGCGAGGATCTCGCTGAAGAGTCGGAGCGCTAGAACTCCCCTAGCCATGAGTTCAGCTTGATGCGGCTGCTGCCGTGGAGGACAGATCCTTCGCGCTCCTCACGATGCGGCCTTCGAAGCGCGGGTCCAAGCGCAAAAGGTCTGCTTCCACGATCCTTGACCCCGTGACGACCCACAGCTCCCGATGGCGCTGTTTGAGCCCGTGGTGAAGGAGCCCCATGACCCCGAGCAAGGGCTCGGCCACAAGGGCGACCGTCCCGAGATCGAGAATGAGCGGGCCAGTTCCTGAGCGCGCAAAGCTCAGCACTTCGCGGAAGGCCGCGCGGAAGAGGTTGGCATCGAAGATGTAGCAGTTGGGGCCGCACTGGATGCGGACGGTGCAACCGAGAGGACTGCTTTCGCACCCCACCTGCAGGCGCTTCTCGCCAGTGGCGCGGACGTAATGATGCCCGACTTGGCAGCGCCAAGCCTCGTGAACTCCGCCGTCCATGACCACCGTGCAGGCTAGAGATTGTTCTCCGCCGCAACGATCACAGTTCATCGGCAGCCCTCCCGTGATCCCTGCTAGACCCCCTAGGGTCTAGTCCCTTCACGCTTTGAGCAGCTTCACAAGGGTCGCTGCCATGTCGGCTGGATTTCGCGCCACCGCGACTCCCGCCCGCTCCAAGGCCTCGATCTTGTCGGCAGCCTTGCCGCTGCCGCCCGAGATAATAGCACCCGCATGCCCCATGCGTTTGCCCGGCGGCGCTGTTTGCCCGGCGATGAAGCCCACCACGGGTTTGCGAACTTCCTTGCGGATGAACTCCGCCGCTTGTTCCTCGGCCGTCCCTCCGATTTCGCCAATCATGATGATGGCTTCCGTCTTGGGGTCGTTCTCGAACAGCCGCAGGGCATCGATGTGGTTCGTGCCGATCAAAGGATCGCCGCCGATGCCGATACAGGTGCTTTGGCCGATGCCGCGCTCGGACAGTTGCCACACGGCCTCATAGGTCAAGGTGCCGCTTCTCGACACAACGCCCACGGGGCCGGGGCGGTGAATGTAGCCCGGCATGATTCCGATCTTGCATTCACCCGGTGTGATGATGCCGGGGCAGTTCGGCCCGATGATGCGCATGGAACTGCCACGGCCGCGCAGCGCCGCAAAGGCCTGCACCATGTCGTTGGCAGGGATGCCTTCCGTGATCACCACCGCCAGTCGGATCCCAGCGGCATCCGCTTCGAGGATGGAATCTAGGCAGCCCGCGGCGGGCACGTAGATCACGCTTGCGTCGGCGCCCGTGGCCTTGACGGCTTCGGCCACCGAATCAAAGGCGGGAACGCCGTCCACAACCGTGCCACCCTTGCCGGGCGCCACCCCTCCAACCACCTGCGTGCCGTACTGGACCATCTGGCCCATGTGGAAGCGACCGGCTTTGCCGAGGCCTTGCACCAAGACGCGAGTGTTCTTGTCAACCAAAACGCTCATGTGAGTTCTCCTGCAGGCTCAGCGGCCCTGAATGGCCTTCACGATTTTCTCGGCAGCCTCAGACATGGTGGCGGCCGTGGTGATGGGCAGACCAGAGTCCTTCAAGATCTGCCGTCCCTGCTCCACCTCAGTGCCTTCGAGGCGCACGACCAGCGGGATGTTCAATCCCGTTTCGCGCACGGCCGCAACGATGCCATCCGCCAAGGTCGTGCAGCGCAGGATGCCCCCAAAGATGTTGATGAGGATGCCCTTCACCTTCGGGTCAGCCAGGATCAAGCGGAACGCGCATGCCACTTGGTCTTTGCTCGCACCACCGCCCACGTCCAAGAAGTTGGCCGGCTCACCGCCGCACAGCTTGATGATGTCCATGGTGGCCATGGCCAGGCCTGCACCGTTCACGAGGCAGCCGATGTTGCCGTCCAGACTGATGTAGGAAATCCCCGCTTCTTGCCCGGCCACCTCGCTCGGATCCTCTTCGTCGAGGTCGCGCAAGGCCACCACATCCGGATGGCGGTAAAGCGCGTTGCTGTCGAAGTTCATCTTGGCGTCGAGAGCGAGGAGATCACCGGCTTTGGTCACCACCAGCGGGTTGATCTCAGCCAAGCTCAAATCCTTCTCGAAGTAAATGCGCGCTAGGGCTTGGAAGAACTTCGTGGCCTTGTCCCACTGGGCCGCTGGCAACCCGAGTTCCTTGGCGAGCCGACGCCCTTGGTGAGGCAGCAGCCCGAGCATGGGGTCCACCGCTTCCTTCAGGATGCGCTCGGGGTGCTTGTGCGCGATCTCTTCGATCTCCACGCCGCCGTCCTTGCACACCATGAGCATGGGCAAGCGTGTGCCGCGGTCGAGGGCCATGCCCGCGTAAAGTTCGCGCTCGATGGCACAGCCCTGCTCCACCAGAATGGTCTTCACCTTCTGGCCTTGAGGACCCGTTTGGTACGTGATGAGGGGCTTGCCGATCATCCCCATGGCAGCGGCTTGCGCCTCTTCCGCGGAACGCACGAGCTTCACTCCACCACCCTTGCCGCGCCCGCCCGCATGGATCTGAGCCTTCACGACAGCCACCGGCGAGGCCAGCTCGCGATAGGCCTCTGCCGCAGCGGCGGCACTCGTCACGACGCGACTTTCGAGCACTGGCACGCCGCTGGCCTTGAGGATGGCCTTGGCTTGATACTCATGGATCTTCATGGAGCAGACTCCGCTACGCCCAGAACGAGGGCGGGGCATCATAGAAACGCGAAGGCGCGGAGCAACCTCTCAGGAGCGCGGGCCGCCGGCACCCACCTTGTGAATGCGGACGGAATTCGCACCGCTGCCACTGGTGCGGGCACCAGACAACAGCACCACCACGTCATCCTTGGCGATGAGACCTTCCGCCAGTGGTGCTTCTAAGCCGCATCGATAAAGGCTCTCCATGTCGGATGCAGTCGGAATGTGCCAAGCACGTGAGCCTCGACAGAGCGCGAATCGGTTGAACGTGCGCTCATCATCGGTGCAGACAAACAAGGGACACGGTGGCCGCCACGCCGCAGCACCGAAAGCCGTCCAGCCCGTCGTCGAAAACACCACAAGGGCCTTGGCGTCCACTTCCTCTGCCGCCACACAAGCCGCTTTGATGGCTGCGTTCGCAATGCCGTGATCCACCGGACGCTGAAACTGCCGCGCTTGAGCCGCGAAGAGTGCACTTTGCTCCGCATGCCACGCGATATCGCGCATGGTGCGAACGGTTTCAACAGGGAACAAACCTACGGCGGTTTCTTGAGAGAGCATGACAGCATCCGTGCCGTCGAAGAGCGCGTTGGCCACATCCGTGGCCTCGGCTCGCGTCGGGCGCGGGTTGTGGGTCATGCTGTCGAGCATTTGCGTGGCCGTAACGACTAGCTTTCCCCGTCGGCGCGCTGCCCGAATGATCTCTTTCTGCACGACCGGCAAGCGTTCAGGACCGATTTCGACGCCTAAATCCCCACGCGCCACCATGATGCCATCGCTGACATCAAGAATGCTGTCGAGGTTCTCCACGGCAATGGGCATCTCAATCTTGGCGATGACCGGAATGTGTTGGCCATGGAGTGCGATGCGGCGCTTGAGATCCGTGACGTCACGTGCAGTGCGCACGAAGCTCATGGCGAAGTAGTCGAGCGCCATCTCCATTCCGAAGGCGAGATCTAGCGCGTCCTTTTCGGTGATCGCGGGAATCCCGAGCAACACACCGGGGACGTTCACACCCTTGCGGGACTTGAGCTCCCCACCGTGCACCACGCGCGCTCGTAGGCAATTCCCGCTGCGGCCTAGAGCCTTCAACTCCATGTTGCCGTCGTCCAACAAAATGGCGGCGCCCTCTGGCACGTCCTCCACTAGAGCCTTGTGCGAAACCCCGATGCGCGCGGAACTCACCGTCCCCGTTGTGGGATCGAGGAGGACTTCGGCGCCATCCTCCAACGTGACGGATTCGTCACCTGCGACCACCCCCACCCGCAACTTGGGTCCGCAAAGATCCCCAAGAATCGCGACAGACTGCTTCAGGTCATGGGAAATCGAACGCACGCAAGCCACGACTCCCCGCAGGACGTCATGGTCGCCGTGAGAGAAGTTCAAGCGAAATGCGTCCGCACCCGCCAACACCAGATCACGAATGGCCGGTGGGGTCCATGATGCTGGACCGAGCGTCGCGATGAGTCGAGTGCTGGGTTTGTGAGCTAGAGGCGCCGTTTCGGCCATAGGACTGTCCGCGGCTCAATCTAGCAGCCGCAGATTCAGCTTCCGCCGAGGACCCGCACCTTGTTGGCTTCCCACCACACTTCGGCCTCCTTGACCGACGTCTCGCGTTCCCGCGGGGTCCCTTCGGGATCGAAGCTCAAACGTGTACCTGCCATGCCTTCAAAGGCCGCCTTGGCCGCAGAGCGGACGAAGGGATCCGCATCGCGCAATGCGCCTAGGATGAGTGGCAGCGAGTTCTTGGAGCCGAGTTGGCGCAGGTTCTGCACCACTGCAACCCGCAGGTACTCTTCAGGGTCCTTGAGCAACCCTTCCAATGCGCTCACGACGCGCGGCCCGGTGTAGCGGCCGAGTTCGGTGACTGCTGTGTAGCGCTGGCCAGGGTCGATGTCTCCGAGCTTGAGAATCAAGGCGTTGATTTCTCGCTCGTTCACAACAGGCTCTGCGGCCGTCGGCTCCGCAGGTTTGGGCGGTTCCGCCAGCGGCCCCACCGGCACCGGCGCAGCGCGCTGCGTCGCTAGTTCTCGCACGATGCCCACCTCGGCTTTGAGACTCTCGAGCGTGGCCTTCTGTCCCGCGAGATCCTCGCGCGACAACTGCGTTTGCTGCTGCATGGGCCCTAGCACAGCGTTCACGCGCGCTTCGAGTTGTTCTAGGCGCTGATCTAGCGCGCCGCGCCAAGCTTGTGATTCTTCATCGAGCTTGCGCCCGAGCTCTTTCACGTGCTCCGCACTGGTGTTGGCCGTCGCGAGAACTTTTAGTTCCAGTTCCGCGATCTTGATGTCCGCAGCATGAGCTTGCTGCAGGGCCGTGTCTTGACGAACGGCAAGGGCGCTCAGGTCGCCATTCGCCGCCGCGAGAGATGCTCGCTGAGTTCGCAAGGCTTCATCAGCCAGTCCTTTGGCCTCGAACCCCGCGTAGCCGAGACCGATGAGCCCCAGCACGGTGGCCAGGACCGTCAGCACCAAAACCCCCGGCACACTGGAGCGTTCGCGCGGCGCGGGCGGCGCGCACTTCCTGCAATACAGGCGACCATTTTGAATCGTCGTTTGCTGTTGCAGGAGCTCCCGCTCAGGGATGCTCTCGTCACAGGCATCGCAAAACGAAATCTTGTAGTTCATCGGAGGCCTCGCAGGGGTAGCGGCCATTCGCCCAGACGCAGTGCATGGTACTGGTTGCAAGACGGTTTAGGGCTGCGCAACTGCAGCCTTATCTACAACGGTCGGGGATCGCGGAATGCGAGGTTTGCCGCTCGAGTTTCGCCCTAGCGCTGCATGGAATAGCGGTAGGCGATCCCGACAATCAGGGCGGAGACCACCCAGACTCCAATAAGGACATGCAGCCAAGTCATGGTGTGCGTCCGGCGGTTACGGGCCCCACGGCGCTGTGCCACCACAAGCGCACGCGCTCACAGGCAGCCCGGCGTTCTGTCTCGGTCCCATCAAAACGGAACCCGAAGTCTGTGCCGGCACGTTCTTGCACGCATTCCATGGCCTTCAGCCTCATGCGCGCATCGGCGTGTCCCAGCAAGTCGATCAAAGTCGGCATCCCCGCAGCGTTGCCCAATTGCAAGAGAGCAGCTGCTGATTCGTAGCGCACACCGGCGTCCGCATCCGTCAGTCTGGATTTCAGGGCGACAATGGAGTCCTCGCCACCGATGAAGCCGAGCACATATGCGAGGCCGGCTCGCACTTCCGGTTGCGGGGCCGCGAGTGCTTCAATGGCTGCCGCCCGCGCGTTGGTGCCGCAAGAGATCAGCACTTGCAGCGAGTGCAACAAGGCGGCGCCCTGCAGGCGATGAAGGCCTGCGATGCGAATACGCGCCTGCCGCTCCATCGCGAATTCAACGCCCTTCGTGCCGGCGTCCGTGCGCTCTTGTTCCTGCGCTGACGGCTCCGAAACACAGGCGCAGCAACAGAGCAACAGGGCTAGAAACAAACACTTACGAGCATGGCTCAGCAACTTGCGCACTCCCGTGCGCTCTATCGGCGGCCAACACGACCTTTCCTGAGCCCGAGCCTCCAATGCCAGCCGAGAGCCAGAGCAATACACGCCACCACAAGCAGCGCCCAAGGCCAAGTCTCACCAGACGCGACATTGCTTGGTCGGGAGGCAAGTTTCCGAGTGGGATGCACCCATTCGAGATGCGTACGCGCGGGCACTTCGCCGCGCGCTAGCACCTCGCCTAGCCCATTGAGCACGGCCGCGGGCCCCGCTGCCACCGCCATGCCTCCCGAAAAATCACCGTGGGCGGTGGGCCTCAGGCTGTGCACCACGCCTTGGGCATCGCGCAAGCTGTAGCCGTCAATAGCCGTCGTCGCAGCAAACTCAGCGCGCAGTCCACTCACGGACTGAGTGAACCGCGCCGGCGGTCTAGGCTCTCGTGCCACAAGACGCGCAAACTTGCGCAGCGCGTCTTCAAACGCACCGCCCTGCCCCGTCGTCGCACAAGCCAGCACGCGGCCTTGGCCTGCCTGACGCAGAGCGAGCAGCGGCGCGCCGTCCTTGCTGCGCGCGAGAACCTGAGCGCCGGGCGCTACGCGCGTGGCGTTCACGCCAAGCCCGGTGAACTGAACATCTTCGAGGCCTGCGCCAGAGCCACGCACATCCTCATCTCCCACACGCCATGCGTCGCGCCGCAGGTGCGAAAGCAGGAGTTCCGGGACGACTTTGTGGCATGGCTCCACAGAGTCACCTAGTTTCTTCGCAATCGGCAGAGTTTCGGCGGTCGGGTCGAGGAGCAGAGTCGTCAGGTCGCCCGCGCGGAGCCGCCAATCCCGCAGCCCCACCTCGGGCGAATCGAGGACCGCGCTGTCGGCAAACGCACAGTCGCTAAGCAAGAGCGTGCGTCGATGTGCGTTCGGGCCTACCGGGTGCGCGTTCATCCACGCGAGCAACGGCGCGATTCTCGTGCCTCCTCCTGGTGTTCGCTGCTTCAAGATCTTCAGTGCTGCTTGCAGCCTCTCCCCTGAGGCGGGCGCTGCTGGCTGTGGCTCTTCCACTCCCGAAGCAAAGGGAACCACTTGCATGCGGTCATCTGGGTGAAGCTGACGGGCGAGAGACTGCGCTGCTTCAATGGCTCGTAGCCAACGGCCATCGGTGTCCATGGAACCCGATGCGTCCAACGCCACGATGATCTCGCGCGGTCCGGCCGGATGTGAAGAGAGTGGCGAGAGCCCTTCAAGGGCACTGGCCTCAAAGCCTCCTGCCGCAAAGGAACTCGGCCCACCTATCAGCACGAGGCCCGTGCCTTCGCGCTCCACGAGGTGTTTCACGGTAGCCAGATCATCCCCGAGAGACTCAGCCGGCATACTCCCGATGCAGATCACGCGAGGAGCGTCCGCCAAGGTGCAGGAGCTAGGAAACGCAGCTTGAAGCGCTTCGTTGTGCGCTAGGACAGCCACCCGCAATGCCGAGGGCGCGGGCTCGATGGGCAAGCGCAGTGGTTCGGCCAAGGCGTGGCCGGCGGCATTGACGAGTTGCAACTCCAAGGTCGATGCGAGCGGCGCCGTCGTGATCAAGAGATCGGCTTCTCCGTCCACTAGGGTGCAGGGCAGATCCACGCCGGGCCCTAGCACACGTGCAGATTCAACCTGCACCGCATCGCAGGCGACGCGCAAGTGAAAGATGGCTGATGCGCCCTCCCGCAAGAGAGGCGGCGCGCCATCAACATGCATGCGCCATGCAGGCGGCGAAAGTTGCGGCAGTGCCCCCGCGTGCGTGAAGGCCACCGTTGGCGGCAACTCGGGGTCGGCGTGACGTCCGTCGCCGTGAAGGACGAGCTCTAGATGTTCCCCATCAGCACCGAGTGTGCGCGCCAAAGCGAGAGCAGATGCGAAGTTCGTCGCCGCGACAAACTCGCGGGGCAAGCTGCTCACTCGAGTGCGCACGCCTGCGCCGCGCAGGGCACTGTCAACATCCGCCGCGGATGTTGGAGCGACAAGCACCCACGCGTCCGCAGCGAACGCCACCACCGCTTCGCGCTCGCCGCGCGGAGTCATCACCCCGCTCCTGATGCTCAAGGCCTCTAGCAACTCGCCAGGCTTGCCGTGGGACACACTGAGATCCAAGAGGTGGACGCGTAGGGTTCGAGATCCAACGGACAGGCCGAGGTCCATCACGCCAGCCAGTGCTGCGACAGTGGCCGCGAACACCAGCAGCACCCGTCCATTCCAGAGGCGGTGCGTCGAAGGCCTCGCACGGAGTGATTCCTTCACGCTCTGCCTTCCCTCCAAGCCGTCAGACCTCGTGGGTAGTGCCCATCATGGCCGCCTGTTCGGTACTCGCGATCACGCCGCCCAAGACCACACAGTCCTGCTCGTCGTAGAGCACCGCTGACTGACCTGGAGTGACGGCGTCCACGGGCTCGCGGAAATCAACGTATGCATTCGATGCGGCGACCTGCACGCGGACAGCCACGGCACGATGATGAGCGCGCACTTGTAGGAATCCGTTCACTTCGCTGAGGGATGACCAAGGCTGCGCAGACCCGAATACGAGGCCGTCTAGCCGACAGCGAGTGGCCGCCAAGGCCGAACGGGGGCCCACCACAACTCGGCGTTCACTTGCGTCGATGCGGACAACAAACATCGGCTCGGCTTGACCGGCCGGCAGACCACGCCGCTGGCCGATGGTGAACCCCGCAATACCTTCGTGCTGACCGAGCACCTTGCCATGCACGTCCACGACATCTCCCGCCGCCAACGCCGCGGGCTGGCGCTCGCGCACAATCGCGCGGTAGTCGCCTCCGGGCACGAAGCAGATCTCCATACTCTCGGGCTTGTCCGCGGTACGCAGCCCCATCCGGCGCGCCTCGGCCCGCACCTCGTCCTTCGTGAGTTCGCCGAGGGGAAACTCCACCTGTTGCAGCGTCTCGAAACCAAGCGGCCAGAGAACGTAGGACTGGTCTTTCCCTGCATCTCGTGCGCGAGCGAGCATCCGTTCGCCGGCCTGCCCCACTAGCCGCGCATAGTGCCCCGTGGCCACGCGCGCAGCGCCAAGGTCGCGGGCCATCTCCAACAAAGCTCCAAACTTGAAGGTGCGGTTGCACTCAATGCAGGGATTGGGCGTGCGCCCTGCCGCGTAGGCAGCCGCAAAGGCCTCGATGAGTTCGTCGAACTTGCGCGACAAGTCCAGCACGTAGAAGGGGATTCCTAGGTTCTCGGCCACGCGACGCGCGTCCGCCGCGTCTTCGATGCCGCAGCAACCTTGGTGAGCCGTGGGGCGCTCCGCCTGAATGCCGTTGCTCATGAAAGTCCCGATGACTTCATGCCCTGCGGATTTCAGTAGCGCCGCGGCCACGGAGGAGTCCACCCCGCCGCTCATGGCCACCAGAATGCGCTCGCGCTTCGAACTCATGGGGTTCAGTCTAGCCCGCGCTGTCGTGTCCAATCTGATTGGTGCACAGGCACTGCACTGATACCGTCTCCGCGCAGGAAAAGCACCCCATGCTCAACATTGATCTCGCACTCGCGTTCCAAGATCCAGCAGCCCAAGAGGCACCCGGTGGCGGCATCCTAGGGATGCTGCTTCCCATGGCGATCATGTTCGCCATTTTCTATTTCCTCCTCATTCGCCCGCAGCAGAAGCAGCGCAAGAAAGAGGAAGCCATGCGCGTAGCGCTGAAAGTCGGCGACGAGGTCGTGACGCAAGCCGGCATCATCGGCACGATCCACCGCACCTCCGACCAGCACTTCGTGCTCAAGCTTGAGGACGGCGCACAGATGAAGATCCTCAAGGGCGCTGTGGTGCAGTTGCTCGAAGCCAACGACGGAAAATGAGCGACGTTTGGGCCGCGGCGGAACTCGCTACGCGGCATGGATCCCGCGGCCAAGCACTTCGGCCACGATGCCGAGTCGCGCGCCGCGGCCATTCTTGAGTCTGAAGGTCTCGAGATCTTGGGGCGCAACATTCGCGCCGGTCACGACGAAATCGATCTCATCGCGCGCGATGGACAAGTGCTTGTCCTCGTGGAAGTGAAGGCGCGCAAAGGCGGTCTGATCGCAGCCGATCTCGCGTTTACGCGCGCCAAGCGAGCGCGCATGTTGCGCGCTTGGCAGCGCCTGCGTCAGGACGGGCGCGTGGGCTATGCCCGTGCTTTGCGCTGCGATCTCGTTCTGTTCGCAGCATCCGGTGCTTGGACACACATCCGAGACCTCTAGACGCACTACAATCGCGCCATGCTCTCCATGCGCCAGTTCCTCGTTTGGGTCGGCTTGAGTGCGATCTTGGTTGCGCAGGCCACAGCCTCCGGCAGTCGCACCACGCGGTTCCTCGAGCGGCCATTTCCCGCCAAGAACATCACCCTCGCTGCGCCGGGGACAGAACTGCAAACTCGGCGTGATGCGCTGGCTTCACGACTACAGCGCGGGGTTGTGGTTCTAGTCTCAGGTGAGAAGCCAGCGGATGTCTCCCTCATGCGCTATCGCCCGGATAGCAACCTCTACTACTTCACCGGCGTGGACTCGGACCCCGCAGCCCTAGTCCTCGTCGTCGTCGATGGCGTCTTGAAGAGCCAGCGCTTGCTGCTGCCCCCTGAGTCTGCGGCGTATGCCCTTTGGAACGGTCGGCGTGCCGTGGCCGGAGCGGAGGCTGCGGCGGCTGGAGGTTTCAAGCCTGATGAAGTCGTCACTCTGAGCGCCCCCCGCGGCCGCCCTGGAACAAGCTGGGGGGCACTCGAGACTCTCGTCACGGAGGGCCTGCGACAGTCTGGCGGCCCGTTGTTTCTCGACAATCTGTCGCCGCAATCGCAGCGAGCGGGGAGCGAGAAGGCGAAAGCCGGGCTCGATGTGCGTCATGCGACTCGCGAGGACTCGCTCCGCGCACACTTCCGCACGCTAGAGCCCGAGCTCAAGGTCATGGGCGTCGCTGACGCAGCGGGCGCGCTGCGCTCCATCAAGTCCGCTCACGAAATGGCCCTGTTGGATGAGGCCGCAAGTGTGTCTGGCGAAGCCATGCGTGTGATGTACGCCAATGTCCGCCCAGGCCTATACGAGTTTGAACTCATGGGCATGTGCCTCGGAGTGCATTTCGAACGCGGCGCTTCCGGCACCGCGTATGCACCGATCTGCGCTTCAGGGCCGAATGCGTGTGTGCTGCACTACGACGAGAATCGGCGCCAGCTGCAAGCAGGAGAGCTGGTCTTGTGCGATGTGGGCTCCGAATTTGGGCGTTATGCCAGCGACATTACGCGCACCTTCCCGGTCTCTGGCCGGTTCACCGCTGAACAGAAGCACGTCTACGAAACTGTGCTCGCGGCGCAGGAGGCCGCAGCCGCGATCCTTAAGCCGGGCGTGAGCTTCAACGAGCTTCAAAACGCAGCCACCAAGGTCATCCGCGAGGCCGGATTCTCACCGGCACGAGTTCTGCCTCACGGAGTCAGTCATCACATCGGGCTAGATGTCCATGACCCAGGCGCGGCCAAGATGGTCCCCGGGATGGTCATCACCATTGAGCCGGGGATCTACATCCGCGAGCAATCCCTAGGCGTGCGCATCGAGGACATGTACCTCGTGACGGAGGACGGGGCACGCTGCCTCAGCGCGAACATTCCGAAAACCGTCGCCGAGATTGAAGCTCTCTGCAGCACGGCTCGCTAAACAAGAACGGAATCCCCGGCTGACCTTGCGGGTCGCCACCCCCGAAACGGGGGAATCCACACCGCACGCGGCGGGTTGCTTCCCCCACCAGCCATGCCGGAGTTTCCGATCCGCCCTACGCGGACCCCGCGCAGAGTGCTCTGAATCCGCTGCCGTCCTTTCGACAACGAAAGTCCGCCAAGCGCCGAGCCTCAACCCTCGCGGTGGTTCGTGATGCGGCCCTCGATCACGAGATCCGAGCCCTTCTCGCCCACGATGCGCAAGTGCACATCGCCGAGCCACACCGCCTGATCCAAGGTTGGGAACCCGGGGCCCGCGACGGGACCTGGCGCAGTGATTCCGCCCACGAGAAGGGGCGCCACGTAGACGCGAGCCCAGTCTGCGAGCCCTTGGGAAAGCAGAGCGCCGTGAACTGTGGGCCCGCCTTCCACCAAGACGCGGTGCAGCCCCTGCTCGCGCAGATGGCGCAGCGCTTCGGCAGGATTGAGGCGACCGTCTTCGCCGTGTCCGACCGCAATCGTCTTCGCACCCATGGCCTCAAGTGCACTTCTGCGATCCTCGCCTTCGGCGGTGATGCAATGGAACACCCACGTCGGGATTTCGTTCGCGGTCTGCACCAACTTGCACGCCGGATCTAAGTGCAACCCGCTGTCGAGCACCACTCGCACCGGTTGACGACCGTTGTTGCCATTCGTTCTAGCCGTCAGCAACGGATCATCTTGCTTCACGGTCGCGCGACCCACGAGCACGGCATCAGCACGCTGACGCTCCTGATGCACTTCTGCACGGCTCTCCTCGCTAGAAATCCAGCGCGCATCACCTCCAGCGGTGGCCACCTTGCCATCCGCGGTCATGGCCCACTTCAGAATCACCCACGGCAGGGTGCCCCGCATGTACGTGGTGAAGTCGTTGATGAGTTCGTCGCTGGCCTTGGTTGCGCCAAGGTCCACCACTTCGATGCCTGCTTCTTCAAGCACGGTGCGCGCGCGGCGCCCGTTCACAGGATTGGGATCCGTGTTCGCAAAAAACACGCGCCGAATGCCCGTGGCGATGATCGCGTCTGTGCAAGGCTCCGTCTTGCCGTGACTGCTGCAGGGCTCCAGAGTCACATAAAGGTCTGCGCCACGCGTGCGCACGCCGGCCGCATTGAGGGCCATGACCTCCGCATGTGCACCGCCATACATGCGATGCCAGCCCTCCCCCACAATCTCGCCATCGCGAACCACCAGCGCGCCAACGCGCGGGTTCGGTTCGACCAAGCCTGTGCCTCGACGGGCCAACTTCAACGCACGTTCGATCAGGGCTTCATGATTGCTCGACTGGCTCACGATTCCGCTCCTTGCTCGTCCACCAAGTTTCCGAAAAGTGTCAGTGCCGTAGCGCGCTCAATGCGCACCCTGCGCAAACGGCCTTGCTGCTGACCAGCGGCCTTGAAACACACAATCTCGTTCCATGCGCTGCGTGCGCTCCACACAGCAGGATCCAACTTGCTCGGGCCTTCAACAAGGACTTCGAGCTCCTGCCCGATGCGCCGCTGTTTCCTCGCTGCGGCCATGCCGAGCTGTAGCGCCAAGAGCCGCTGATTCCGGTCTTCCTTGACGGCTCGGGGAATGTCGTCCGCCATTTCGGCAGCGCGCGTTCCAGCGCGGGGCGAGTACTTGAACACGAACGACCCCGCAAAATCGAGTTCACGCAGGAGTTCGGCGCTGGCCTCGAAATCCTCTTCGGATTCCCCCGGAAAGCCCACGATCCAATCCGTCGCTAGCGCCAAGTCCGGAACGCGCGCGCGCAGAGTCTCAACCGCAGCACGATAGTCCTTCACGCTGTAGCCACGATTCATGCGCTGCAACACACGATCCGAGCCCGACTGGACAGGCAGGTGCAAATAGCGCGAGATGCGAGGGTGATCCGCGATGGCCACGGCCAACTCATCGCTCATGTGATTGGGATGTGAGGTGATGAAGCAGATGCGTGCTAGCTGCGGCAGTTCTTCATGCAGGCGCGTGAGCAAACGCGCGAGATTGCTGCCATCGCGCAAGTCCGCGCCGTAGGTGTCGATGCGTTGTCCGAGCAGGGTGAGTTCCACCACTCCGTCATCACACAGGCGCTTAGCTTCTTCCAAGACGTCTTGGATCGGACGGCTCTGTTCACGACCTTGGGTGTAAGGCACGATGCAAAAAGTGCAGAACTTGTTGCACCCCCGCATGACGCTCACGAAGGCTTGATGGTGCCGCGCTCGCGCACTCACATCGCGTTCGAAGTTCAACGCCTTCCTGTCCACCGCCAGCACGCGTTCGCCGTGACGTGCCGCCTCCACAAGTCCCACCACATCCTCAAAGCGCGAGGTGCCAACCACCAAGTCCAAGTGAGGCGCGCGCTTGAACAGATCTTCCTGGTGGTTCTGCGCCATACAGCCCATGACACCCACGAGCATCTCCGGGCGTTCGCGCTTCATGCGCTTCAGCGCCCCTAGACGTCCGTACACCTTGTCTTCCGCATGTTCGCGCACGCTGCAGGTGTAGTAGAGGACGAGATCGGCCTCGGCAGGCGTGTCCACGCGGGCATAGCCCGCATGGGCCAAGCGGCCTAGAACCAGCTCCGAATCGAGCCGGTTCATTTGGCAGCCCATATCCTCGAGAAACACCCTTTGGTGCGTCCCGGAAGGTGTGGCGTTGTCGGCGGAAGCCTCCATGCGAGCAGGATGTTAGGAGCGCTCAAGCCATGGACAAGCAGGAGACAGCCAAGTTGGGGCAGCTGTCAGCCCCGCTTTACGCCGCACGATCCACATGACGGCGGCCAGCACCTAGAAGTGCACCGAACCGTGCACAAAACTGCGATGGGCGCGGGGCTTGGGGCGTCTTCAGCAAGCCGGCTCAGGGAAGTGCGAGTGGCACGATGCTTGCGAGATGTGGAGTGATCGCACAAAGCGCGGCGTATGACCGCGCGAAGAAATGGCTGCTCTGCAGCCAAGCAAGTGTTGGGTGATAGTTCCTGAAGCCGGGTGTTGGCCTTGGAGGTTGACACCCGGTTTCTTAATGGGTGCCGCGGATTCAGTTGTCTTCGTCCACCACCATCTTGTGGAACTTCTCGCTAGGAGAATCCGCGCCGATGATGGGGTACTCGCCGCCTACGCTGGCGGCCTCGATCCAGTCCGTGGATCCGGCCAAAGTCAGGAAGCAAATGCCTTTGGCGGCATGGGGTAGCGACGCGAGATGCTCCGGATCGCCGTTGCCCGTGGGCACCTTGTCGCAAATGATGACCTTCTCGGCCGCATTCAGGTCTTGCGGTGCAAGACCCTTGCGCGACCCCGCTTGGTCAGGCCCCGTGTAATGAATGCCATCCGCATTGACATTGCCTAGGTCCGCATCCGGACCGGCATTCATGGACGGGCAGAAGAAGATTTCGGCGTCTTTTTGCGTGTGGTCCACGATGCCGGAATGCCAAACCCCCATCACAAACTCCGCGCCCGAAGCGCGCGGGAAATGCTTGTGATTGGTCTGATAGATCAGAAGGCTCTTGTAGATGGCATCGAGGTGGCTCTTGCAAGCCGTGATGTCTGCCTGGCGCATGATGCGCGGGATGCCCACCATCCCGAGGCCGGCCAAGGTGGCGATGATGGCCATCACCACCAGCAATTCGATGAGAGTGAATCCTGAGCGATTGCGGCGTCCGGTTGAGCCCATGAACAGCGCTCCTTGCATCTAAGTCACCACGCGCGTCCCCGGCAGTTCGGGAACGCGCCCATGATAACCGGAGCCGTACCTCCTCGAGATCAGAGCCCGGCCGCTTTGCGCAAGGCCTGAGCTCTGTCGGTCCGCTCCCAAGTGAAGTTGGGCTCGTTGCGTCCGAAGTGCCCCCCAGCGGCCGTCGCACGATAGATGGGCCGCAAGAGCTGAAGCCCATCGATGATGCCTCGGGGGCGGAGGTCGAAGTGTTCGCGCACCAAGGCGGCGATCCGGTCCTCAGCAATGTGATTCGTGCCGAACGTCATCACGCGGATGCTGAGTGGGTCTGCGCGCCCGATGGCGTAGCTCAGTTGCACTTCGCAGCGGTCAGCAAGGCCAGCAGCAACAACATTCTTCGCGACCCAACGCGCCGCGTAGGCCGCTGAGCGGTCCACCTTGCTCGGATCCTTGCCCGAGAAGGCGCCGCCGCCATGTCGGCCCATGCCACCGTAGGTGTCCACGATGATCTTGCGACCCGTCAAACCGCAGTCGCCTTGTGGGCCACCGATCACGAACTTGCCCGTGGGATTCACGTGAAACTCGGGCTTGCGCTCGACGAGCTCCGGCGGGAGCGTGCGCTTCGCGAGGTCGTTCTCCACGTAATCGCGGATGGTCTTGTTGTCCACATCAGGCGCGTGCTGGGTCGATACCAACACATTGTGAATGCGCACAGGGACATCGCCCTCGTATTCCACAGTCACCTGCGACTTCGAGTCCGGCCGCAGCCACTTGACCCGACCAGACTTTCGGTCGGCTGTGAGGGTGTTCACGAGCCGGTGCGCCAAGAGAATGGGCATGGGCATGAGTTCGGCGGTCTCACGGCAGGCGTAGCCGAACATGATGCCTTGGTCGCCGGCACCTTGCTCCGCGGGCGAAGCCCGATCAACGCCCTGGGCGATATCAGGTGATTGCTTGTCGAGGGTCACCACCACGCCGCAAGTGCGACCATCAATGCCGTAGCTCGCGTCGGTGTAGCCAACGTCGCAGATGGTCTCGCGTACGAGACTGGGAATATCAACGATGGCCTTGGTCGTGATCTCACCAGCCACTACGCACAAGCCCGTAGTCACGAGGGTTTCGCAGGCGACGCGGCTTGTGGGATCTTGCGCAAGCATGGCATCCAAGACCGAATCAGAAATCTGATCCGCCAGCTTGTCGGGGTGGCCCATGGACACGGACTCGGAAGTGAACAAGACGCGTTCAGACATGGGAAACGGACTCCTTGCGGGGCTCAGTCAAGAGATCCCCGATGAAAACGAGCGTTCGTTGCAACGCTCCAGCATGTGCGGCGATCACTTCGCGCGCCCCGGATTGGGCACGCTCTCGGAGCGACGCATCGCTGAGGCATTGATGAATCATTCTCTCACACTCAGGGGAAGTTGAAAGCTGCACGCGTTGCAACACACCTGCTGCTTCTAGCTCGTCCGCAATGTTCGCCACCGTAGCGACGTGCGGGCCGGTGAGTATCGGAACTCCCACCGCGGCGGGTTCCAACAAATTGTGCCCCCCCACGGGCACGAGACTGCCGCCCACAAACGCTAGATCTGCGGCAGCGTAGAGCGAAGCAAGTTGACCGAGGCGATCCACGAGGATGATGGGGCTCGACTCCACGGACGGGAGCTCACCGAGCAAGACTACCCTGCCGTACTTCTCTGCAAGCGCGCGAACGTGCGCTAGGCGCTCGAGGTGTCTTGGAGCCAAGATAAGGCGCGCCCGCTGGCCACTTCTCTGCAATCGATCCCAAGCTTCCAACAGGATCTCTTCTTCTCCGTCATGGGTGCTGCCCGCAACGAGAACCTGCTCCGACGCGTCGCATTGCAGCAACTCACGCCAACGTTGGCGCTCAGCGGTGGCGTCGCGAAAGCTGGCGTTATCGGCCTTCAAGTCACCGCAAACTCGCACTCGTTCGCTTCCTAGTCCGAGCATGAGAAAGCGCTGCTGATAGAGAGAGTTTTGAACCGCGATTCGCTTCAGGGGCTCCAGCAACCTTGGAGCGATGCTCTGGATGCGCTGCCATCCTCGCTGACTCCGCAGCGATAGCTTGGCATTCACACACACCACGGGCAGGCCGCGACGTCCCGCCAACGTGAGGATGTTCGGCCACAACTCCAGTTCCATCAGCACCAAGGCCGTCGGTTGCGTGCGATCCATGAACCGGCGCACCGCAAAGGAAAAATCCAGCGGGCATGGCTCCACGCACTCAGGACCGTATTCGCGTGCTGCAGTTGCGAGTCCTAGAACCGTTGTACTCGTGACCAATACATCCTGCCCCTGTGCTCGTAGCGCTTGGATGAGCCCCCGCGCGGCGAGAACCTCCCCCACGCTGACGCCATGCACCCAAGTGCGCTGTGCCCCCACGGGACGGCGTCGCACGAACCCGAGCCGCGCGCCGAGGGGCGGCATTGGCCTACGCCGAATGATTCGCCGGACGAGCCAGAACGGCCCCACCACCAGCACCACGAGGATGTAGAGGAGGTCGATGAGGAGCAGCATGGCCCTTAGGGGGCAAGGCCGTGGCAGCGCTTGTATTTCTGTCCTGAACCACAGGGACAGTCATCGTTGCGTCCGACCTTGGGCCCCGTGTGCTTGAACGGCTTCGGCGCCTCCCCCGAGAGGTTCTGCTGTGAAGCCTGTTCCATTTCGGAACTCGCGGCGCCAGAAGCTGCGGCGTGCGTCGCCTCGCCGCCGGCCCACACGTCCTTGGCCGGCTCGAGTTGCGCCTGATCTTGAGGCCGTGGCCCGACCTCGATGCGCACAATGCCTTCCACCACCTCGTCCTCGATGCTGCGCAACATCGCCTCAAAGAGTTGGTAGCCCTCACGCTTGTAGGCCACCTTGGGGTCCTCATTGCCATAAGCACGCAGCCCGATGCCGGACTTCAAGGCATCCATCTGCAGCAACTGCTCTTTCCACTTGCCATCAAATGCGTTCAAGAGAATGAAGCGCGCAACAGCGGTGGATAGATCGGCCCCCATCGCCGTAGTGCGCTCGTCGTGGAGTTGCATGAAGCGCTCCACGAGTTGCGACTCGATCTCGGCCCTCACGCGCGGCAACGGATGAGGTGAATCCACTCCCGTGCGGCGCTTCCACCAATCCGCGACCGCATCCAAATCCCATTCTGCGGGCTTGGCGCTTTCGGGGCAGAAGAGATCCAACATGCGGCCAGTGCTCTGACGCAACATGCGTTCGATGAGTCCGCGCAGGTCATCACCACGCAGGATCTGCTGCCGATGGTCGTAGATCAACGTGCGCTGCTCGTTCATCACTTCGTCGTATTCGAGCAAGCGTTTGCGAATCTCAAAGTTGCGCTCTTCGACCTTCTTTTGCGAGCGTTCCACCGAGCGCGTTACCATGGAGTGCGTCAAGACCTCGTCGTCGCGCAGGCCTAGCTTGTGCAACATGGCCGTGATCTTCGGCCCGGCGAACCGGCGCATGAGATCGTCTTCGAGCGCGAGATAGAAACGCGTGGAACCTGGGTCGCCCTGACGGCCCGATCGACCACGGAGCTGATTGTCGATACGGCGAGCCTCGTGGCGTTCAGTGCCAATCACGTGCAGTCCACCCGCCGTCACGACTTCAGCGGGCAGTTTGATGTCCGTACCGCGCCCGGCCATGTTCGTCGCGATGGTCACACGCCCGCGACCGCCGGCACGCGCGATGATCTCGGCTTCCCGTGCATGGTGCTTGGCATTCAAGACATCGTGGGCGATGCCTTTGCGCGTCAACACCTCCGAGAGTTTCTCAGACTTCTCAATGGATGTTGTGCCCACCAAGACCGGCCGACCTGCGGCGTGCTTCTCGAGAATGTCCGTGACCACCGCGGTGAACTTGGCCTTCTCGGTGGCGTAGAGCAGGTCATCCATGTCATCGCGCACCATGGGCCGATTCGTGGGAATCGGCATCACGTCCAAGCCATAGATGCGGACGAATTCGCCGGCCTCGGTGAGTGCCGTTCCTGTCATGCCCGCGAGCTTGTCGTAGAGCTTGAAGAAGTTCTGAAAGGTAATC
>Ga0233425_10001308_pt1 | contig 57105 bp, 42 predicted proteins | sample Watercolumn_Towu_2_FD_181712 | JGI IMG/M metagenome (GOLD analysis project Ga0233425, IMG submission 181712) | Freshwater microbial communities from Lake Towuti, South Sulawesi, Indonesia - Watercolumn_Towuti2014_140_MG | ecosystem: Environmental > Aquatic > Freshwater > Lake | place... | reverse complement strand
TCGGGGAGCGATATCCTGAATACCGTTGAGCAAAGGAGAGAGGGATGGTTCGCTCGCATGCGAGAACGTTTGTCGAAAAGATCCTTGGCGCCCCCGAAGGGACCATCGTTTTCCGCAAACCCGACATCGTCCTGACGCACGACAGCACGATCGGCGTCAAGAAGACCTTCGAGGCGATGGGCGGGGCAAAGGTGTTCGATCCCGATCAACTGCTCGTGGTGTTGGACCATAACGCCCCGCCGACCAGCGCGAAGTTCGCAAACGATTACAGGGCAATCCGGGAGTTTGTGAAGGCGCAGGGCATCGCCAAATTCTACGATGTGGGAAAAGGGATCTGCCACCAGGTGATGGCCGGGCATGCCCGTCCAGGGATGATCATCGTGGGTAGCGACTCCCACACCTGCACCGCCGGCGCTTTCAATGCGCTGGCCGTCGGGGTCGATCGGACCGAGGCAGCCGGCCTGTACAAACGCGGTGAAACCTGGTTTCGGGTGCCCAAATCAATGAAGATCGACCTGAAAGGCAAACTTCGCCCCGGGGTATACGCGAAAGACCTCTCGCTGTGGATCATCGGAAAGATCGGCGCCGACGGCGCCAATTACATGGGCATCGAATTCCACGGAGAAGGAGTGAAAACCCTCTCCCTCTCGGAGCGGATGACCCTGGCCAACCTGGCATCGGAAATGGGCGCCAAAAACGCCGTCTTTCCCGCCGACGAGGTCCTGGCTGCGTTTCTGGGCAAGGCGATGAAATCGGGGGTCTGGGCCGATCCGGGCGCCACATACGAAACGGAGCTGGCGATTGACCTGGACGACCTGTTTCCCCTGGTAGCGGCGCCCCACAGCGTCGAGAATATCAAGGCCGTCGCCGAAGTCGAGGGCGTGAAGATCGACGCCGCCCTCATCGGCACCTGCACCAACGGCCGTCTCGACGACCTTCGCATCGCCGCTCGGGCGCTCGCTGGGAAGAAGGTGGCAGACGGCGTACAACTGCTCGTCATTCCCGCCTCGCGGGAGATCTATCTGCAGGCCGTGGAGGAAGGCATCATCACCCGGCTGATCGAGGCCGGGGCCAACATCCTTTCTTCTTCGTGCGGGCCCTGTTTGGGCACCGGCCAGGGGATCCCGGCCGACGGACATACCGTCATTTCCACTGCGAACAGGAACTTTCTGGGGCGGATGGGCAATCCCAAGGCTTCCGTCTACCTGGCCTCCCCGGCGACCGTGGCCGTGTCGGCCGTATCAGGCCGTATCACCGATCCGCGGGGGAAGACCCATGCCGAAGTCTATGAAACCTCGATAGCCGCCGGCGCCACCCCGTTGATTGCGAAAGGCGACAACCGCAGGCTGGGGTCGGTTTGGAACTATGCCGACACCGATAACCTCAATACCGACCAGATGACCGCGGGCAGCGTCGTCTACAACCTTCAGAGCACCGATGCGCCGGCCATTGTTCCCCATCTGTTCAAGGGTTTCGATGGGGCGTTTGCCGAAAACATCAAACAAGGCGACATCATCATCGCCGGGGATAATTTCGGATGCGGCAGCTCGCGGGAGCATCCGGCGGTGGGGTTGGCCTATGCCGGGGTGGCGGCCGTGATCGTCAAGAGCGTGAACCGGATCTTCTATCGTGCGGCCATCAACCAGGGGCTGCTGCTGATCGTTCACCGGGAGGCCGTGGAGGCTTACAAACCGGGCGACGCCGTGGACGTGGATTTCAGGGCAGGAAGGATTGTGATCGGCGGAAGGGAATTCTTTTTCGATCCTCCTCCCGAAGCCCTCGCCGGAATCATCGAGAAGAAGGGATTGGTGAACTGGCTCAGGGAGGCACAATAAAATGATGAAAGGATGGATATGGGATTCAATCTGATTGAAAAGCTGATCAAAACGCATCTGGTCTCGGGAGAGATGCGCAGCGGCTCCGAGATCTCTATCGCGATCGACCAAACCTTGACCGAGGATCCGCTCGGTACCAACGCCTACCTTCAGTTCGAGGCCATGGGGATTCCCAAGGTCAGGACCAAGCTTTCGGTCTCGTACGTGGATCACTGCATGCTGCAGGAGGGGTTCGAACATTCCGACGATCACAGGTATCTGCAGACGGTTGCGGAAAAGCACGGCATTCTGTTTTCAAAACCCGGTAATGGCATCTGTCACCAGGTTCACCTGGAGCGTTTCAGCCGTCCGGGCGAGACGCTGATCGGCGCCGACAGCCATACGCCCATGTGCGGGGCGGTCGGGATGCTCGCCATCGGCGCGGGCGGACTCGATGTGGCGGTGGCGATGGCGGGGGGGGAGTTCTACCTCACCTACCCGAAGGTGGTTCGCATCAATCTGCAGGGCCGGTTGAGACCCTGGTCGAGCGCCAAAGATGTCATCCTGACGATTTTGAAGAAGATGACGACAAAGGGCAATGTGGGAAAAACCATCGAATACGGCGGCGACGGGATCAAGACCCTCACCGTTCCCGAGCGATCGACGATCACCAACATGGGGGCCGAACTCGGTATTACCACATCGGTATTTCCCAGCGACGCGATCGCGAGACAGTTCTTTACCGCCCAGGGGCGTGAGGCCGAGTGGCGGGAATTCCTGCCCGATCCGGACGCCGCGTATGACGAGGTGCTCGATATCGATCTCGAAGGCGTCGAACCCAACGTCGCATTGCCCCACTCGCCGGACAATGTCTGCACGGTGCGGGAGGCGGGGCTGATCGAGGTCCAGCAGGTGTTGATCGGAAGCTGCACCAATTCATCCTATCGGGATCTGATGGTGGTTGCTCGAATGCTTAGGGGCAAACAGGTCCATCCCGACGTGAGTTTCGGGGTGGCGGCGGGGAGCCGGCAGGTCCTGAGGATGATAGCGGAAAACGGAGCGCTCGGCGATATCATCGATTCCGGGGCGCGAATCCTCGAATCTTCCTGCGGGTTTTGCGCCGGCTATGGACAATCGCCGCAGTCGGGAGGGGTGTCGGTCCGGACGAGCAACCGGAACTTTCAGGGGCGATGCGGGACCAAGGACGCGCTGGTCTACCTGGTCAGCCCGGAGGTGGCAACGGCGACCGCGTTGACCGGCAAACTGACCGACCCCCGGAATCTGGGTATCGCCCATCCCGATATCCTGCCGCCGGAAAGATTTCATATCGACGACGGCATGGTGATCCGGCCGGGCGACCGCATTGTGGAGGTATTCCGCGGTCCCAACATCGGCACGCCGCCCCGCCTCACACCGCTGCCCAGAGAGTTGCGGGCCGGGGTCGCGATTAAGGTCGGCGATAAAGTGACGACGGATCATATCATTCCCACCGGTCCCGTAAGCCGGTATCGATCCAATATCCCGAAGTCGAGCGATTTCATCTTCGTCAATGTCGATCCCTTGTTTGTCCAGCGCTGCAAGGTGAATTCGAAAAAGGAAATGGGATCGGTGATTGTCGCGGGGCTGAGCTACGGCCAGGGCTCTTCGCGCGAGCACGCCGCGCTCTGCCCGGCCTACCTCGGCGTACGCGCGGTGATCGCCAAGAGCATTGAGCGAATCCACATGGCGAACCTCGTCAATTTCGGGATCCTGCCCCTGACCTTTCAGGACCAGAAGGACTACGACCAGATCGCGGTCGAAGACGAGCTCTTCATCGCAGATACCCAGGCGGCATTGAACCTGTCCGTAATAACTGTCAAGAATCTCACCCGGGGCAGCGAGTTTGATGTGTCGTTCAGCCTGACGCCGCGACAGATCGCGATCATTCGGGCGGGCGGCCTGCTGAATTACGTCGGGAAGTAGCGGTGGAGAACTCCTTTGGTATGCCGAAAGAAGCGAGGCCCCATGGGCTTGACCGAGCCGATGTCAAAGTGATTTTCGCCCTGACCCTGATCCATTTTACGGGCGATTTCTACATCTCCTTCATCAACCCGCTCCTGCCGGTGCTGGCCGATCGGTTCACCCTCTCGCTCGCCCAGGTCGGCCTTCTCGCCGGGATGATGAAGGTGCTCGCCTTCGTTGTCCAGCCCGCCGTAGGCTACTTTGCCGACCGTTACCGTTCGCGCATCTTCATCCTCGGCGGACCGATGCTGTCGCTTGTCTTCATCGCGCTGATCGGACTGGCCTCTTCGTATCCGATGCTCCTGCTGTTCATTTCACTGGCATCGATCGGCGGTTCCATGTTCCACCCCTCGGTCGCCGGCATGATTGCCGGTTATGCGGGGCGTCATTTCGGCTTTTCCATGTCGATCTTCAACATGGGAGGAACGCTCGCCTTCGGGATCGGACCGCTAATCGTGGCTTATGCCGTGGCCGGGTTCGGCCTTCCGGTGCTTTTGTGGACGGCTATTCCGGGGTTCGCCTTGATGGTGGTGCTCTTTCGGATCGTCCCTCCGCCCCGGGGAGAGGGGCTCCGTGGGCAGGGGTTTCTCGGCGCGGTCCGGACGGCCTTCGGCGAGGTCTGGAAAGCGGTGCTCCTGATCTGGGTGGTCATGGTCCTGCGCGCCTTCGCGACCCAGTCCTTCCTCGCCTTTATCCCCATCTTCTACGCCCGCGAAGGTCATTCGTTGGTCTCCATCGGTTTTGTCATATCGCTTTTCACCGTTGCCGGCGCCATGAGCGGTGTGGTTGCCGGACACCTCTCCGACCGGATCGGCTACAAACCGATCTATTATGCCACATTCGTACTGGCCACCCCCTGCATGATCCTGATGCTTTTGCTTCAGGGCGCCTGGGTCTATGTGGCGGCTACGGCGGCAGGAGGCCTACTGTTCTCCACGCAGGCGCTGGGTATTGTGATGGCGCAGAAGCTGGCGCCCCGCGGCAAGTCGATGGTGTCGAGCCTGATGATGGGGCTCGCGATGGGGGTGGGCGGGATGCTCATCCCGGTCGTGGGCCGGATCGCCGATCTTTACACCCTCCCGACCGTACTCTACGGCCTGGCTGTCGTCCCGATTCTCTGCACCGGCCTCGTCTATTTCTTTCCGGAGAAGCGCCTCCGCGAGAATCCGCTTGTAGGGTAGGCGAGCACCGCTAAAGAAAATGCTTGATTTTGAACCGTAAGGGCGGATATACCGAATCGCAAGGCGAAAGAATTGCTAAGCCGACGAAGAACGGAATGTCCGGTTATCCGCTCGGCTTGCCGCGAATCAGGACATGATTACAGGTCATTTTACCCTGCCTAAATATGGCAACGCAGTCTTGTTGGCGTTGACACTGCCGCTTCTTTATGTGATCAGCAGATATAATTACAACCTCTTCCATAGTCTTGCGGACGGGGCTTCCATCGTCATCGCCGCCACCGTCTTTACGATCATCTGGAATGGGCGACATCTCGTAGACAACGACTACTTCCTCTATGTCGGCATCGCCTTCCTCTTCTTTGCCTTTTGGGATCTGTTGCACCTGTTGGGCAACAAAAACATGGGCGTGTTCCCCGAGTACGGCAATCTGGGTCCCGCGCTTTATATCGTCAGCAGGTATGTCCTGAGCATTTCGCTCCTGATCGCCCCGCGGTTCATCCACCGCAAGCTCAACTCATCCGTGATGTTTGCCCTGTATTCGCTCGTGACTTTATTCATCTTGCTATCTATTTTTCAATGGCACACATTTCCGGTTTGCTTCGTCGAGGGGGTGGGCTTAACGTCTTTTAAGATCGTCAGCGATTATCTCATTTGCTTGATTCTCACGGGGGCGATAGGTCTGCTCCTCATCAACCGTCGCTCGTTCGATTCGCGAGTGCTGCGGCTATTGGTTGCTTCGATCGGTCTGTCCATCGCCACCGGGTTGGCCTTTACCCTATACAAGGACCCCTTCGATATCACAAACGCGGTAGGCCATTTTTTCCAGATCGCCTCCTTCCTCCTGGTCTATTTGGCCCTTATCGAAACCAGCCTGACCAAGCCGCAGGATGTTCTGTACCGAAAGCTGAAACAAAGCGAAAAAGCGCTGGCCGACAGTTTGCAGCAGGTGGACTCCGCCAATGCGGTTCTGAAAAAGGAGATAGCCGACCGAAAGCAGGCGGAGCAAGCGCTTCAGGAGAGCGAAAAGAAGTACCGGGACCTCAGCATTGTCGATGATCTCACCCAGATTTACAACTCCCGATATTTTTATCAGCAGTTGAGAGCGGAGATCGACCGGGTAAACCGCTACGGGCATCCATTAACCCTTCTGCTCCTGGATCTCGACGATTTCAAGGTATTCAACGACGCTTACGGCCATGTCGAAGGAGACCAAGTGCTGTTGCGGGTCGGCCAGGTGATCAAAAGATGGCTGCGTCACACCGATTCCGCCTACCGTTATGGCGGAGAAGAGTTCACGATCCTCCTGCCCATGACCTCAAGCGCGGACGGCGTTGTGACGGCCGAAAGGATCAGAACGGCATTCAGAAAGGAGATATTTACCCCGGAGTCGGGTAAACAGGTACGCATGACACTGAGTATCGGGCTTGCCCAGTACCGGCCGCGGGAAGAGCTAAAGACCTTCGTTCACAGGGTTGACCAGCTCATGTACCAGGGGAAAAAGAGCGGAAAAGACCGTGTGTGTTCCGAGTCATAGTCCGCGAATTTGGCCATCGGGACATGCCGATCGAGAAGGTGATCCGCCGTTTCCTTCTGTCTTCCGTAAGGCTGCCGCTGCTGTGCATCCAACCGCCACAGAAGGTGACACCGTCGTAAAGATTTTGGTAAACATTGGCACGTGACATCTGCTGGAAATCGTGGTATAAAAAACAATGATCAAGGACCCAGAAGTACTTGGAAATTTTGAACGCAGTTTCATCAGCGGCAAGGGGAGAGTCTCCTATACGCAATCACTGAAGCTCTTTGCCGCCATGTGGGAGGAGGCTGTCACGCTCGGTGTGTTTCCCCCCGCTGATCCTCTGGCGGGCATCGAGGTGGATATTCGCATGGCCCGGGTTATCAATGAATGTTTGACAAAGCCCTTGCCCGGATAGGCGCTTCTCTTGAAAAAGCGGGCATCCCTTACATGATCATCGGGGGGCAAGCCGTCCTGTTGTATGGCGAGCCCCGCCTTACCCGCGATATCGACATCACTCTCGGCGTCAATATCGATCAGCTCGATACCCTCCTTGCGGTCGCACGGCAGCTTTCTCTTAAACCACTCCCCGAAGATATAGAAACATTCGTCCGTCAAACCATGGTACTGCCTGTTCTGGACGAGGCGACCGGCATTCGGACGGATTTCATCTTTTCTTCCACGCCATACGAATCCCAGGCGATCCGAAGGGCGGAACGAGTAAGAATCCTCGACCATGACGTCTGTTTTGCCTCCATTGAAGATCTGATCATCCATAAGATATTTGCTGGCCGGACCAGGGATATCGAAGATGTGGAGATGGTGATCCTGAAAAATCCCGACGTGGATCTTCGCTACGTAACAAAATGGCTGGACACCTTTGATGCCGCCTCGGATGAAAAGAATTTCTCGGCCACCTTCAGGAAGATCTTGGGAAGAGTACGCACTTAATCCATACCCGCAAGATATAGGGCTGATTGTGTTTTTAAATCAGCGGACAAAGGCGTTTGTTTGTAGGTGACAGAGAGATTGCTTATTGTCGGGCATCGATCTCATCTTTTCGTCTCTCGGGGGCAGGCGTCGCCGCCGGGGTTCTGGTAAGACGATGATCCGACACCCCGAAGAACCGGGGCTTCTTAACGGATTGCCGTGGACAGCTTAAGCTCCGCAATCCGGACACGACGGATTGCGCATGACGGCAACGGAATCGGCGCATAAAGCCTGACCGTCCCAGATGAAGAGGCGCCCGGCCAGCGGCTCGCCCAGGCCGGTGATCAGCTTGATCGCCTCCGTCGCTTCCACGGAGCCTATGACCCCGCACGTCGCCCCGATGATCGGGAAGAGCTCCGACGGCGGGCTGCCGGGAAAGATGCACCGCAGGCAGGGTGTTTTTCCAGGGAGTATCGTGGTTGCCTGGCCGCGGAGCCCCCGCACGGCACCATGGATCAAAGGGGTGCCTTGTCTCAATGCCGTCCGATTCAGGAGATACCGCGTCGGGAAATTGTCCATTGCGTCGACGATGATGTTGCATGCCGCCGCCGCACTGTCGATGTTTGTCTCGTCGATCCTTTGGGCGATTTCCTCTACAACGATTGTAGGATTGAGTGCGGAAAGCTTCTCCCTGACGGAGGCGGTTTTCGACCGGCCGAGATCGCCGCTCCAATGGAGGATCTGGCGGTTGAAGTTGGTCTCCTCCACGATGTCGCAATCGACGATCCGCAGGGTTCCAACCCCGGCGGCGGCCAGATAGGTGGCTATCACCGTTCCGAGCCCGCCTGCACCGGCAATAAGGACGCGGGCCCTTTTGAGCTTTTCCTGCCCCGCCTCATTGAGCAACAAGATCTGCCGGTGGTATCTTTTTTGCTCTTCGTCGGTGATCATCGCCGTTTCAATGCTCGCATTGCATTTTTGTATCCACCCGTGTTAATCTACTATATCTAAGGCTTGTGAAAAGGCAAACTTTTTCCGGATCTATCCTCCGGCCGAAGGTTGGAGAAATTCTTGCTTGAAGAGACGCGGGAGTGGGTCCCTGCGGAGACGTAAACCGGATATGCCGCCTGGGTGCGGTATACCCCGACGGGGAGAATTTTTTGGAGAACCGCTTCGATCATGACTTCCAGGATTTGGCGTCCGTCGCGGATCGGTATTTCCGGGACGGAGGAACTCAGCGTTCATAATTACGAAGAACTTGCCGCGCTGCATGCGATTGCCAGGGTCCTGGCCCAGCCCCGCGAGCTCCGGGAGCAGCTCGAGCAGGCCCTCCAGGAGATGAGCAACCGTTTGGGGATGGAACGGGGGATGATCTCGCTCATGGATCGTGAGACGGGAGATGCCTGGCTGGATGTGGCGCACGGTGTGGACATTTCCGGGAAGAACGTCATCTACCAGTCCGGCGAGGGGATTACGGGGAAAGTGGCGCAGACCGGCAGACCGATGGCCTGTGCAAACCTCGGCAAGGAGGCCCTTTTTCTCGACCGGACGGGCGCCCGGCGTTTCGTGAACCGGGCGGAGCTGAGCTTTCTCTGCGTGCCCATCGTCTACGACGCCCGTGTCGTCGGGGTCCTCTCGGCGGATAAGGTGGCACGGAGGGTGGAAAATCTGGAACGCGAACTCGCCCTGCTCTCCGCGGTGGCGGAGCTGTTGGCCAAGGCGGTTCAGAGCCGCGCCGTCGAGGAGGAGAATCGCCGCCTCCGCGGGATCGTTGGCCGCGCCAGGACGCCCTCTCCGGATATCATCGGCCATTCCAAAGTGATGCAGGATGTCTTTGGCCTTGTGGCGCAGGTGGCCGATTCCAATACCACGGTCCTGGTGCACGGAGAAACCGGCACAGGCAAGGAGTTGATCGCCCGCGCGATCCACAGGAAAAGCCCTCGCCTGAAGGGTCCCCTTGTCCAGGTCAACTGTGCGGCCATTCCCGACACCTTGATCGAGAGCGAGCTCTTCGGTCACGAGCGGGGGGCCTTCACCGGGGCGCTCCACCAGCGACGGGGAAGGTTTGAAGAGGCGAACGGGGGGACGATCTTTCTCGACGAGGTGGGCGAGCTCTCCGCCGCGGCGCAGGTGAAGCTGCTCCGCGTCCTCCAGGAGAAGCAGTTCCAGCCTCTCGGCTCCACGCGGGTGGTCCGCGTCGATGTGCGGATCATCGCCGCTACCAACCGGGTTCTCGAGCAGGACCTTGCGACCGGCCGTTTCCGCGCCGATCTCTTTTACCGTCTCAATGTCTTTCCCATCTACCTGCCTCCGCTGCGCGACCGGGGCGGGGACATCATCCTGCTCGCCGATCACTTTGTCCTGAAGTACTCGCAGGAGATGGGCAGGGCGGTCCGGAAGATCTCCCCGGCGGTATCGGACATCCTCCTGGCGTACCGCTGGCCGGGGAATGTCCGGGAGCTGGAGAACAGCATGGAGCGGGCCGTCCTCCTCGCTACCGCGGACACCATCGATACGGTCCATCTCCCCCCCTCGCTACAGGCCTTGGTTCGACACGACCAAAGAAAGGGGCAGGGCAAGCTCAACGCCGTGGTCGAGACCCAGGAGCGGGAGCTGATCATGGCTGCCCTGAGGGAGACCGGCGGCAACCAGACCGGGGCGGCAAAGCTGCTGGGGACAACCAAGCGGATCATCCAGTACCGGATCCGGAAGCTCGGGATCGAGGCGCGCCAGTTCCGTTCGAAAAAATAGGCCGCCCACGGCGCGGGATCTGCGGGAGGTGCTCCCTGTCCGGCGGACGGAGCGATCGTGATCTGCGCGTTTCGGGACATCAAATATGGTACAATTTTGTCCTTTTTTCTTGTAAATAAACATTTTTGTCTCATTCGCGGCGATCATGACCGAAGCCGACCGGAACAGTACGGATTCAGATCGAATTCACTCGGGGAACAGGGGCCGCGATCGCTGTCCTGTACGAAAAATGGCATGGTTATGGCATAATATATATGGCCCCCGGGTCGGGTCGGTAAGCGGCTCCCGGGCCGGATGAAACGAAAGGATGGAGAGTGATGTGCAGACTATTTTCCATTACAAGCAAAGAGCCTTTATCGCCGATGGTCGCCATTCGCGCCCTCGACGTCATGAAGGAAGGCCATGACGGCTCGGGGCTGGGGATATTTCTGACCGATCTCGGCGGGGATTTCGAGCAGTTCAAGGGGGGACCGATCCTCTCGGGGATCTTCTCCAATACGGGGATCAAGGCCCTCGACCGGTACATGATGGATATGGATTTCATGACGAAGTACAAGCTCTCCTTCCGGCCGGCAAAACGCCCCCCGGCGGGGACACCGCAGCGGGACAACTACCTGATTCGTGTCTACGAGTATCCCCCCGACTGGGAGAATCTGCCCGAAGATGAGGTCCAGCGCCGCCTGATGATGTGCCGGCTGCACTTACGGGAAATGGGTGAGAATGACGGTTCGATGCTGATCTTCAGCTTCTGGCCGGACACGATCATGATAAAGGAAGTCGGCGATCCGATGACCGTTGCCGAGTACCTCGGCCTCAACCGAAAGGAGCTGCAGGCCCGGACCATCCTCGCCCAGGGCAGGCAAAACACCAACTACGCGATCAACATCTATGCCTGCCACCCTTTTTTCATCCAGGGGATTGCCACGATGACCAACGGCGAGAACACGGCCTTCGTTCCGATCCGGGAGTTCCTCATGTCGCGCAACGAACCGGGCTATATCGGCTACCAGTCGGATTCCGAGGTGTTCACCCACATCCTCCACTACACGCTCAGGCACCTGCACCTCGACCTGGAGACCTACAAGCACATCATCACGCCGCTCAAGGACGAGGAACTGAACAACCATCCGAACGGTCCCTGGCTCCGGATGCTCAAGCAGAGCTGCCGCCCGCTGATCATCGACGGACCGAACTGCGTCATGGGTTGCCTGCCCGACAAGACCCTCTTTATGCTCCAGGACAGCAAGAAGCTCCGTCCGGGCGTTGTTGGCGGGAGTTCCGGGATGTTCGCCTTTTCCTCGGAGATGTGCGGCCTGGATGCCGCGATACCGGCGCGCGACAAGAGCAAGGATTTTCAACCGATGAAATATGACACGGTCTTCGTCGGGCCGCAGCGCAAGGAGGTCGAGCGATGGAACCAGATGGACAGCTTAACCCGTCTACACTAAGCACAAAGGATCTCCCCTGGCAGGTCCTCTGGAGCAAGGAGAAGTGCACCCTCTGCGGGCGCTGCACGGCGGTCTGTCCCGTCCAGGCGATCGGGCTTGGCGTCCACCGCAAGCGGACGCTCCAGGTGAAGCTGGGGCTCGCGGAAAAACCGGGAAACCTGTTCAGCGTCTATCACGGCATCCGGCAGCATAGGGATATCGCGCACGCCTGCGTCGGTTGCGGGATGTGCGCCCTGGTCTGCCCGAACGGGGCGATCACGCCGATTCACAACGACGAACCGGACAAGCTCCGGTTCCATATCAACCAGGGGGGCACCCCGAGGCAGCGCGGCGGGCGCCGGAACGCGCGGACCAGCCTCCTGGATCAGATCAAGTTCGTCCGCATCTCCATGCTTACCGACCCCGCTCTCGACGCCGGCCGCCACGAATTCGAGCTGCGAACCCTCCTCGGAAGGATCCTGCCGCCCGAAGAGGCCCTCCGCGTCAACCGCGAGGGGGGATGGATCCCCCCGGTCCGCGAGATCTATCCTCTGATCCTGGGGAGCATGTCCTTCGGGGCCCTTTCCCCCACGATGTGGGAGGGGCTCCAGATGGGGGTGGCCTACCTGAATGAAGAGCTGGGGATCCCGATCCGCTTCGCCACCGGCGAGGGCGGCTGCCCGCCCCGGCTGCTTAGGTCCCGGTTCCTCAAGTACATCATCCTCCAGATTGCCAGCGGCTATTTCGGGTGGGATGAGATCGTCCACGCCCTCCCCGAGATGAAGGAGGATCCCTGCGCGATCGAGATCAAATACGGCCAGGGGGCCAAACCCGGCGACGGCGGTCTGCTGATGTGGTACAAGGTCAATACATTGATCGCCTCGATCCGCGGGGTCCCCGCGGGGGTGAGCCTCCCCAGTCCGCCAACGCATCAGACAAAGTACTCCATCGAGGAGGCGGTCGCCAAGATGATCCAGTCCATGTCGATGGCCTGGGGCTTCCGCGTGCCGGTCTATCCGAAGATATCGGCGACCTCGACATCGCTCGCGGTTCTCAACAACCTGACACGGAATCCTTACGCGTCCGCCCTGGCGATGGATGGCGAGGACGGGGGGACGGGGGCGGCCTACAACATCTCGATGGATCACATGGGTCACCCCATCGCCAGCATCGTCCGCGACGCCTATCTCAACCTGGTGAAGATCGGCAAGCAGAACGAAATCCCCCTCTTCGCCGGCGGCGGCGTCGGAAAGAACGGCAATCTTGCCGCCAACGCGGCCGCCCTGATCATGCTGGGGGCGAGCGGGGTCCAGGTGGGCAAGTACATTATGCAGGCCGCGGCCGGATGCCTCGGTTCCGAAACCGACCGCTGCAATATCTGCAACATCGGGCTCTGCCCCAAGGGGATCACCTCGCAGGATCCCCGGCTGTACCGGCGTCTCGATCCCGAAAAGGTAGCCGAGCGCCTCGTTGACACGGTGCTCTGTTTCGATACGGAGCTGAAAAAAATCGTGGCGCCGCTGGGCCGCTCCACCTCGCTCCCGATAGGGATGTCCGATGCGATCGGGATCGCGGACCGCGCCGCGGCCGAACGCCTCGGGATCCGTTATGTAGTGTAAGGAGAGGTCATGTCCGATAAACCCACCATCATCATTCCCGGGTCCGAAAAGGGCGTCCGCGTGGATACTCGCCTCCTGGAGGAGCGCATCCAGGCCGCCGTCAAAGACGGGCACCGGCATATCGAGATCATCGCCCAAGGGCAGCACGGGATAGGCGGACGCCTCTGGCGTTCGGGTGATAAACCCATTCACCTGCGCATCCTCGGGACAGCGGGTCAGAGGGTCGGTTCGATGGGGTTCCCCCACACGGTCATCGATGTGGTGGGGCCCGCCTCCGACGACGTGGGATGGCTCAACGCCGGGGCTAAGATCATCGTCCGCGGCCAGGCGACCAACGGCGCCGGTAACGCAATGGCCCAGGGGAAGATCTATGTCGCCGGGGATATCGGGGCGCGGGGGATGACGATGACCAAGCACAACCCCCGTTTTGATCCGCCGGAACTTTGGGTCCTGGGCGCCGTCGGCGATTCATTCGCGGAATTCATGGCCGGCGGTGTGGCGGTGATCTGCGGGGTCGGTTCGCAGAGGACCGACAACGTCCTCGGATACCGGCCCTGCGTCGGGATGGTCGGAGGGAAGATTTTCTTTTGCGGCCCCCACCAGGGATACAGTGAAAAAGACGCCCGTCTGACCGTCCCCGACGATGAGGAATGGCGCTGGCTGACCTCGCAGATGAAGCCTTTTCTGGAGACGATCGGAAAGGCCGATCTACTCCCGTCGATGATCGCCGAGCGGGCCGCCTGGCAGCTCCTGGTCGCCCGCAAGCCCTATGAAAAGGCCGGCGGCGGGCTCCGCGCCATCGGCGATTTCCATAAAGAGGTGTGGGACCGCGAACTGGGGAAGGGGGGTCTGATCGGGGATCTCACCGACCAGGACCGCAGCCCGATCGAATTGATCGCGACCGGGGGGATGCGTCGCTTTGTTCCCCTGTGGGAGAACGAAAAATACCTGCCCCCTTGCCAGGCCCACTGCCCGACGGGGATCCCCGTGCAGGAGCGGTGGGAGTTGATCCGCAAGGGCCAGATGCAGGAGGCCGTGGATCTGGCGCTTCGCTACACCCCCTTTCCGGCAACGGTCTGCGGCTACCTCTGTCCCAATCTCTGCATGCAGAGCTGCACGCGCCAGAGGGCCGATCTTCCGGCGGTCGACGTGGCGCTCCTGGGTCGGGCGAGTCTGGATGCGGCCGTCCCGATTCCGGCTCCCCCCACGGGCCGGAAGGTCGCCATCATCGGCGGCGGTGCGGCGGGGCTCTCGGTCGCCTGGCAGCTTCGGATGAAGGGGCACGCCCCCATGATCCACGATGCGCGCAAACAGCTCGGCGGAAAGATCACCGAAACGATTCCCAAAAGCAGGCTGCCCGATGAGGTGATCGAACACGAGCTCAAGCGGGTGGAGGAGCAGATCCCGCACAAGCATCTAAAGCACCCCCTGACCAAGGAAGAATTCCGAAGGATCTACGAAAAAGCCGATGTGGTCGTTGTCGCTTCGGGGGCGCGAAAACCGCGGATCATTCCGGTTCCCGGCCACGAGCGCGCCATTGCCGCCCTCGATTTTCTCCGGGACAGCAAGCGCGACCGGGCCAAGGTGGGAAAGAACGTCGTCGTCATCGGCGCGGGCAACGTCGGATGCGATGCCGCGGCCGAGGCCTTCCGGCTGGGGGCGGGCTCGGTGACCCTGATCGATATTCAGGAGCCGGCGTCTTTCGGCGTCGAGCGAAAACACGCCGAGGCCGCGGGGGCGAAGTTCCTCTGGCCCCGCTTCACAAAGGCAATCACCGGATCGGGAGTAGAGCTCACCGGCGGTGAAGTCCTGCCGGCGGATACGGTGATTATGTCCGTGGGCGACCAGCCCGATCTGGATTTTCTGCCCGAGGAGATCCGCATCGAAAGGGGTTTCGTCGCCGTGAACGAGAAGTACCAGAGCAGCGATCCCCGGGTCTTCGCCGTCGGCGATGCCGTCCGGCTGGGGCTTCTCACCGAGGCGATCGGGGCGGGACGGGTGGCCGCCCGCGCAATCGACGCCCTGCTGCGGGGCCGCGAAGAGACCTACGACCAGCTTCCCGCTCTCGATTACGAGCGGGTGCATCTGGAGTATTACGATCCGCGTCTGCCTGCCTTTACCGATCCTACGACCTGCGCGGCCGGCTGCGCCTCCTGCGGCGCCTGCCGGGACTGCGGCCTCTGCGAGACCCTCTGCCCGCAGAACGCGATCGCGCGCCGCGCCCTCGAGGGCGAGGCGTATGAATACATCGTCGACCCGGACCTCTGCATCGGCTGCGGCTTCTGTGCCGGCGCCTGCCCCTGCGGCATCTGGCGTCTGACCGAAAACGACCCTCTCGAGTAGACGGCATTGGCACAATGGTTGCAACACCTGTGAGGGGATCGGTGAAGTAAGAGCTTGGAAGATCATGCTCCCTCCGTACGCTGGACATTTTTCGACCCTGCTCCTCCTCGCTTCGCTGCAAAGAGGTCACTCGCGCTGACGCGCTCAAATAGTCGTCTTTGCGGGCGCTGCGCTGCGGGGGCAGGGTTCCCCGAAAAATCTCCAATGCGTCCTTCCGGGACATGATATCCAAGCTGTCTAAAGGTATCGACACATCTTACGGAGCGAACATTTTTGTTCCATCTTTCGACGAAGGAGGAGATCATGGGGTTAACCGAAGTTTTTGGATCGAACGTATTTAACGATCGGGTGATGCGTGAGCGTCTGCCCAGGCAGATTTACCATGCTTTGCGGGAAACGATTGAAAAGGATTTGCCGCTGCGACCCGATGTGGCCGACGTGGTTGCGGATGCGATGAAGGACTGGGCGCTCGAAAAAGGGGCGACCCACTACACCCACTGGTTCCAGCCATTGACCGGTATCACGGCGGAAAAACACGATTCGTTCATCTGCCCGACCGCCGACGGCGGAATCGTTGCGGAGTTCTCCGGCAAGCAGCTCATTCAGGGCGAGCCGGACGCATCGTCTTTTCCCAGCGGCGGTTTGCGCAGCACCTTTGAGGCGAGAGGGTACACGGCCTGGGATTGCACCTCGCCCGCGATTCTCAAGACCGACGAAGCGGGGAACGTGACCTTGACGATTCCCACGGCCTTTGTCTCTTATTACGGCGAGGCCCTCGATAAAAAAACACCGCTCTTGCGGTCGATGAAGGCGGTCTCGAAGCAGGCCCTGCGGGTTCTAAGGGCCCTGGGCAATACCACCTCGACGAAGGTCACCTCCACCGTCGGTCCCGAGCAGGAGTATTTCCTGGTGGACAGGGAGTTCTATCTGGACCGGATCGATTTGATGCTGACGGGGCGGACGATCTTCGGCGCACCGGCCCCCAAGGGGCAGGAGCTCGAGGACCAGTATTTCGGCGCCATCAAAGACCGGGTCTCCGCTTACATGAACGACCTCAACATCGAACTGTGGAAAATGGGCATCACCTCCAAAACCCAGCACAACGAGGTCGCGCCGGCCCAGTACGAGATGGCCCCCATCTTCGCCACGACGAACATCGCCACCGACCACAATCAGCTCGTCATGGAGACGATGCAGAAGGTGGCCTTGCGTCACGACCTGGTCTGCCTGCTTCACGAAAAGCCCTACGCGGGGATCAACGGTTCCGGCAAGCACAACAACTGGTCGCTCTCCACCGATGACGGCATCAATCTGTTGGAGCCCGGCCGTACGCCGAGCGAAAACGTCCAGTTTTTGCTGGTCCTGAGCGCACTGCTCAAAGCGGTGGACACCCATGCGGACATCCTGCGGGCGACCTGCGCCCATGCCGGAAACGATCACCGTCTGGGCGCCAACGAAGCGCCTCCGGCGATCATCTCCATCTTTATGGGCGATGAGCTGACGGATATTCTGGAGAAGATTTGCAGAGGCCAGAAGGTGACCGCTAAGGGCTCCCAGTTTGTCAATGTCGGCGTCGATACCCTGCCGACGATTCCCAAGGACAATACCGACCGCAACAGGACTTCACCCTTTGCCTTCACCGGAAACAAGTTCGAATTCAGGATGGTTGGATCGTCCCAGTCGATCGCCGGACCCAATGTTGCCCTGAACACGATCGCCGCCGAGGCCCTTGATGAGATTGCCGCGCGTCTGGAAAAGGCCAAAGACAAGAACGCCGAGGCTGCGGCGATCATCAGGGAAACCTATAAAAAACATAGCCGGGTGATCTTCAACGGAAACAACTATTCCGCGGAATGGCCAAAAGAGGCGGCAAAACGCGGACTCCCCAATGTGACCAACGCCGTCGATGCCCTGAAGGCCTTTATCACGGGGAAATCGCTGAAACTCTTCGAAAAATATGAGGTGCTCTCGCACAAGGAGATACATTCCCGTTACGATATCTACGTCGAGGCCTATGCGAAGCAGGTCAATATCGAAGCCCTGGCGGCCATCGACATGGTAACGAAGCAGTTCCTCCCCGCGGCGACGGAATACGCGACTTTCCTGGCAGAATCGATCGACAGCTTTAAGGACATCAAGATGCCGGCGCCGGTCCAGGAGGATATCCTGAAGAGGCTCGGTGCGCGGATGGCATCGGCCTACAAGAATCTCGGAAGGCTCGAAGCCGCAACGACAAAGGCGCAGGAGACCGCCGACACGGTAAAGAAAGCCGAAACGTATCGCGATAAAGTCGTCACGGCCATGCAGGCCCTCCGCGCCGATATCGACGCCTTGGAGATGATCGTTCCCCGGGACATGTGGCCGGTGCCGACTTACGCGGACCTGCTGTTCAAACTGTAATCCCGGTTAAGCCGAACACACCATCAAAAGAAAGGATCGGACCATGTTCGAGTTAAAGACAACAAAGGATGTATTGAAAATCGTCAAGGAAAAGAACGTCAGTTTTATTCAGCTCTGGTTCACCGATGTCCTCGGAGTGCAGAAGATCTTCAGCATCACCCCTTCCGAGCTGCAGGAAGGAATGGAGGAAGGGATGGGTTTCGACGGCTCCTCCATCGCGGGGTTCTGCCGGATCGAGGAGAGCGACATGATCGCGATGCCCGATCCGGCCACCTTCCAGATCATCCCCTGGCGCCCCTCCGATCGTCCGGTTGCCCGGATGATCTGCGACATCAAGAACCCCGACGGGACCCCTTACGAGGGCGACCCCCGCTATGTGTTGAAACGGGCCCTCAAAAAGATCAACGATCAGGGGTACACCTTCTATGTCGGCCCCGAACTGGAGTTCTTTTATTTTGCCTCGGACAAATCCCCCGAGTTTCTCGACATGGGCGGCTACTTCGACGGCCTCCCCGTGGACCGGGCGACGGACCTGCGCCGCCAGACGATCTTCGCGCTCCAGGAGATGGGGATCCGGGTGGAGTACAGCCATCACGAGGTGGCCCCCAGCCAGCACGAGATCGACCTGCGCTACAACGAGGCGCTCAAGATGGCCGACGACGTCATGACCTACCGCACCGCGGTCAAAGAGATCGCCCGGCAGAACGGCGTTTACGCGACCTTCATGCCGAAGCCGGTCTTCGGACAGAACGGGAGCGGTATGCACGTCCATCAATCGCTCTTCAAGGGGTCGAAGAACTGCTTCTTCGACGGCCGCGACAAGTACAACCTTTCGAAGATGGCCAAGCACTACATCGCCGGCATCATGACCCACGCCCCGGAGATTACCGCGATCTGCAACCAGTGGATCAACTCGTACAAACGGCTCGTTCCCGGATACGAAGCCCCGGTCTACGTCTCCTGGGCGCGCCGCAACCGTTCCGCGATGGTCCGCGTCCCCATGTACAAACCCGGAAAGGAGAAGGCGACCCGGATGGAGTACCGGTCGCCCGATCCGGCCTGCAACCCCTATCTGGCCTTTGCCGTCATGCTGGCAGCGGGGATGAAGGGGGTCGAGAAGGGTTACCCACTGCCCGAGCCGGTGGAAGAGGACATCTTCGAGATGGATGAAAAGGCGCGCGAGAAAGCGGGGATCACCTCCCTGCCGGGAAGTCTCTACGAAGCCCTGGTCGTTGTGCAGGGGAGCAAGCTGGTCCGGGACACCCTCGGTGACCATATCTTTGACAAGTTTGTGGAGAACAAGAAAGTGGAGTGGGATCGTTTCCGCTGCCACGTCAGCCAGTTCGAAATCGATCGCTATCTGCCGATACTGTAAAAAGCGGGGAGCGCAGCCATAAGGAAAGGGAGTTGTCTCGGATATTCCTTTACGAGAGGGGAAGTTTCTGATAACTCCTTTTTTTTAACAGACTGTTTACAAAACGCCCATCTGCGGCGTTTCCCCCATCCTTCGCCGTTCAACGTACCGTAAAGTACGCCTCACGGCTCAGGACATCGGGGGCCTTGCATCTGGTCATTTTTGAACAGCCTGTAATGAGCTTTTTAAAATGGGATAGTAATGCCTTCACGGGATGGTTCAAAAGGGGGCGGGAATGTGATGGTCGGGAAGGGACGAAAACAGGCTCTGCTGGTACTCGAGGACGGAGCGGTTTATAGGGGAGTGGCCTTTGCCGGGGAGGGCGAGGCCCTGGGCGAGGTCGTCTTCAATACCGGGATGACCGGTTACCAGGAGATCCTCACCGATCCCTCTTACAAAGGGCAGATCGTTGCCATGACCTACCCGCTCATCGGCAATACGGGAATCAATCCGGAAGACATGGAGTCCGACAACCTCCACCTCGAGGGGTTCGTCGTCCGGGAGTACCAGGATGATGCCAGCAACTGGCGGTCCCGGCAGGACCTTAGGTCGTTCCTCGAATCGCACGGCAAACTCGGTGTGGAGGGGATCGACACCCGGGCGCTGACGCGGCGCATCCGGATCACCGGGGCGATGCGGGGGATCCTGTCGACTAAGACGAAGGCGGTCGAGACACTGCTCGAGCGTGTCCGCGCCTTCCCGGGACTGGTCGGTCGCGATCTGGTGAAGGAGGTTTCCTGCCGGGAACCCTATCGCTGGAAGGGAGGGGAAAAGCAAGGATTGCCGTCCGTCGCTTCGGGGGACAGGCGGGTGGTCGTCCTGGACTGCGGCGTCAAGTTCAATATCCTCAGGAATCTGGAGAGGCGGGGGTGCGAGGTTCTCGTTCTGCCCGCCGCGGCCAAGGGGGAAGAGATCCTCGCCCTTCGGCCCGACGGGGTTCTGCTTTCCAACGGGCCAGGGGACCCGGCGGCGCTCCCATATATCGTGGAAGCAGTCCGGGCGCTCCTGGGAAAGGTCCCCCTTTTCGGCATTTGTCTGGGTCATCAGGTGCTCGGTCAGGCGGTCGGGGGCCGGACGGCAAAGCTCAAATTCGGCCATCATGGGATCAACCAGCCCACCAAGAACTGCCGGAGCGGCCGGGTGGAGATCACTTCCCAGAACCACGGGTTTGTGGTCCTGCCCGAATCCCTTTCGGGGGAGAGGGAGACGGTGCATGAAAATCTCAATGATCGCACCTCCGAGGGGATCGCCTACCCGGCGCTCAGGGCGTTCAGTGTCCAGTACCACCCGGAGGCAGCCCCGGGTCCGCACGACGCGGAGTATCTGTTCGACGAGTTCATCGCTGCCCTCGATCGAAAGGGCGAGACCCGCTGAGGCGGTCCTGTCGCGCCTCTTTCTTTTCATAAAGGAGCGATAACCGTGATCCTGATCATCGATTTTGGTTCCCAGTACAACCAGCTTATCGCCCGGCGCGTCCGGGAGCACCGGGTCTATTGCCAGATCGAACCGCCGGGGATCGGTCTCGAGAAGATCCGCGGCCTTAACCCCGAAGGGATCATCCTCTCCGGCGGCCCCGCCTCGATCTACGAGGCGCGATCGCCGCGGGTGGACAAGGGGATCTTCAGTTTGGATGTCCCGATCCTCGGGATCTGTTACGGCCTCCAGTTCATGGTCGACGCCCTGGGGGGCGAGGTAGTCGGGGCGGTTAAGCGGGAATACGGATTCGCGGAGCTGATCGTCAAGAAGGCAGGGAGGCTTTTCCCCGGGGTGGGGATGAGGACGCGCTGCTGGATGAGCCACGGCGATCAGATCGGCCTGCTTCCGGCCGGCTTTGCGATCACCGCCTCCACGGAGAACACCGAGGTGGCCGCCGCCGAGGACGCCAAACGAAGATTCTACGGCCTCCAGTTCCACCCGGAGGTGGTCCATACGGTCGAAGGAAAGAAGATCCTGGAGAACTTCCTCTTCGGGGTCTGCAAGTGCGAAAAGAGCTGGACGATGAAATCGTTCATCGAGGAAGCCGTCGGGGAGATCCGTGCGACAGTAGGCGATAAACGGGTGGTTTTCGGGCTCTCGGGGGGGGTGGACTCCTCGGTCGCGGCGGTCCTGCTCCACAGGGCGATCGGCCGCCAGCTCACCTGCGTTTTCGTGGACAACGGCCTGCTGCGGCTCGGTGAAGGGGAGAAGGTCCTGGCACTTTTCACCAAGAACCTGCAAATGAACGTCCGGTTCGCCCGGGCGCGCAGGGCCTTTGTCGGCCGCCTCAAAGGGGTCATTGACCCCGAGCGCAAGCGCAAGATCATCGGCCGGACCTTCATCGAGGTCTTCGAAAAGGAGGCAAGAAAGATTAAGGGGGCCGAGTTCCTCGGCCAGGGGACGCTCTACCCGGACCTGATCGAATCCCGGTCCGCCTTCGGGGGGCCGAGCGCGGTGATCAAGTCCCACCACAATGTGGGGGGGCTCCCCAAACGGATGAAGCTGAAACTCGTCGAGCCGCTCAAGCACCTCTTCAAGGACGAGGTCCGCCTCCTGGGAAAGGAGCTCGGGCTTTCCGACGACGTGGTGTGGCGCCAGCCCTTTCCAGGGCCCGGGCTTGCCGTGCGGATCATCGGCGAGGTGACCGAGAAGCGGCTCGCCATCTTGAGGAATGCCGACGCGGTCCTGATGGAGGAGATCCGGGCGGGGAACTACTACCGTAAACTCTGGCAGTCCTTCGCGGTCCTGCTGCCGATCAAGAGCGTCGGGATTATGGGCGACCAGCGGACCTACGAACATGTCGTGGTCATCCGGGCGGTGACGAGCGATGACGCGATGACCGCGGACTGGGCGCGGCTCCCCCACGACCTGCTCAGCCGGGTTTCGAACCGGATCATCAACGAGGTCCGGGGAGTGAACCGGGTCGTCTACGACATCAGCTCCAAACCGCCCAGCACCATCGAGTGGGAGTGATGGGCGGCAGGCCGGGCTTCAGCCTTCGCCGGGACGCTGTACATTTTTCGACCCTGCACGTCTTCACTGCGCTGCCGGGAAATAACTCGCGCTTCGCGCTCAAACAGATTTCCCGGCGGGCGCTCCGCTGCGGCGGCAGGGTGCCCCGAAAAATCTACAATGCGTCCCTACGCGAAGGCGCTTGCCCGGCCCGGGCGGGATGGTGGAAGAGGAATAACGGAAGGAACATGCCAAAGCGAACGGATATTAAGAAAATTCTGATCATCGGCTCCGGGCCGATCATCATCAGCCAGGCGTGCGAGTTCGACTATTCCGGCACCCAGGCCTGCAAGGCGCTCAAGGAAGAGGGATATGAGGTTGTTTTGATCAACTCCAACCCGGCGACGATCATGACCGACCCCGAAACGGCGGACCGGACCTATGTCGAGCCGATCACCCCCGAGGCCGTGGAGAAGATCATCGCCAAGGAGCGCCCCGATGCGCTGCTGCCCACACTGGGAGGCCAGACGGGCCTCAACACCGCGGTCGCCGTGGCGGAGGCGGGGGTCCTTGAAAAATACGGGGTCGAGATGATCGGGGCGTCGCTGCCGGTGATCCACAAGGCCGAGGACCGCCAGCTTTTCCGGGAGGCCATGGAGAGGATCGGGCTCAAGGTTCCCAAAAGCGGTTTTGCCCGGTCGATGGACGAGGTCTTTGCGGTGGCCGCCGGGATCGGCTTTCCGATCATCATCCGCCCCTCCTTCACACTGGGGGGGACGGGGAGCGGCGTCGGCTACAACCGCGAGGAGCTTGCCGAGATCGCCAAGGGGGGCCTCGACGCGAGCCTGATCCACGAGATCATGCTCGAACAGTCGGCCCTGGGCTGGAAGGAATACGAGCTTGAGGTGATGCGCGACAAAGCGGACAACGTCGTCATCATCTGTTCGATCGAAAATCTTGATCCCATGGGGGTCCACACGGGTGAGTCGATCACCGTGGCCCCGGCCCAGACGCTCACCGATGTGGAATACCAGAAGATGCGGGACGCGGCGATCGCGATCATGCGCGAGATCGGCGTCGAGACGGGCGGCTCCAACGTCCAGTTCGCCGTCCATCCCGAGACGGGCGAGATGATCGTGATCGAGATGAATCCCCGCGTCTCCCGCTCCTCGGCGCTTGCCTCCAAGGCGACGGGCTTTCCCATCGCCAAGATTGCCGCCAAGCTCGCCGTGGGCTACACCCTTGATGAAATCCCCAACGACATCACCCGCGAGACCATGGCCTCCTTCGAGCCGACGATCGACTACTGCGTAGTGAAGATCCCCCGCTGGACCTTTGAGAAGTTCCCCGAGACCGAGGACTTTCTGACCACCTCGATGAAATCGGTCGGCGAGACGATGGCGATCGGCCGGACCTTCCGGGAGGCCCTCCAGAAAGCGATCCGCTCCCTGGAGATCAAGCGGTTCGGCCTGTCGATCGATCTGCCGGAAGATGTCCAGCCTGCCGAATTCCTGGCAAAGAAGCTCACGATACCGAATTCGCTCCGTCTGTTTTATATCGCCGCGGCTTTCCGCTGCGGGATGACGCTCGAGAAGATCCGGGTCCTGACGGCGATCGACCCCTGGTTTCTCCACCAGATCCGGACCCTGGTCGCCGCCGAGGAAGAGCTGAAGAACGCGCGGTTCTCGACGGAGACCCTTGCGGAGGCCAAGCGCCTCGGTTTCTCCGACCGGACCCTCGGCGGACACTGGAGCCTTCCTGAGGAAGAGGTCCGCCGCCGCCGCTATGAGGCCGGGATCGTTCCGGTCTACAAGCTCGTCGACACCTGCGCGGCGGAGTTCGAGGCCTATACCCCTTACTACTACTCCACCTATGAGAGGGAGGACGAGGCCCGCCCCTCAACGAAACCGAAGGTGGTCATCATCGGCGGCGGGCCGAACCGGATCGGACAGGGTATCGAGTTCGACTACTGCTGCGTCCACGCCTCCTTTGCCTTGCGGGAGGAGGGGATCGAGAGCATTATGATCAACTCCAACCCGGAGACGGTCAGCACCGACTATGATACCTCCGACAAGCTCTTCTTCGAACCGGTGACGCTCGAGGACGTCCTCCATATCCTGAAGGCGGAAAAGCCGATGGGTGTGATCGTCCAGTTCGGCGGCCAGACCCCCCTGAACCTGGCCCGTGGATTGGAGGCGGCGGGGGCGCCGATCATCGGGACTTCGCCCGACGCGATCGACCGTGCCGAAGACCGGAAGCGTTTTCAGGAGATTGTCTGCCGCCTTGGACTCCGCCAGCCCGACAACGACACGGCGATGGACACCGCCGAAGCGATCCGGGCCGCCGAGCGAATCGGTTATCCGGTCCTGGTCCGGCCTTCCTATGTTTTAGGGGGGCGGTCGATGGAGATCATCTACGATACCGAGACCCTAAAGCTTTTCATGGTGCGGGCGCTCGAGGTTTCCCCCGGGCATCCTATACTGATCGATAAGTTTCTCGAGGACGCGATCGAGGTGGACGTGGATGCCATAAGCGACGGAACGACGACGGTGGTCGCCGGGATCATGGAGCATATCGAGGAAGCGGGGATCCATTCCGGGGACAGCGCCTGTGTCCTGCCGACGATCACCTTCGGTCCCGAACTCCTGGACACGATCGAACGCCAGACAAAGCTGATCGCCCAGGAGCTCCACGTGGTCGGTCTCATGAACATCCAGTATGCGATCAAGGACGGAGATCTCTACGTCTTGGAGGTCAATCCCCGTGCCTCGCGCACCATCCCCTTTGTCAGCAAGGCGATCGGTGTCCCCCTGGCGAAGCTCGCCACGAAGGTGATGCTGGGGAAAACCCTGCAAGAACTTGGTTTTACAGCGCCAATCCGGCCGAAACACATCTCGGTCAAAGAGGCGGTCTTTCCGTTCAACCGCTTCCCCAATGTGGATATCCTGCTGGGTCCCGAGATGAAATCGACGGGCGAGGTGATGGGAATCGACTGTTCCTTCGGCATGGCCTATGCGAAGTCACAGATGGCGGCGGGGTTCAAGATGCCGCTCGAGGGAACGGTCTTCATCAGCGTCCACGACTATTACAAGGACCGAATCATCCCCGTGGCCGAGGTCTTTGCAAAGCTGGGGTTTCGAGTCACCGCGACGCGGGGAACCGCGGCGAGACTTCGGGCTCACGGCGTGCAGGCAGAGACGGTGCTCAAGGTGAGCGAGGGCAGGCCCAACATCGTCGACCACATCAAGAACGGCGGGATTCAGCTTGTGATCAATCTAAGCTCGTCAAAGCGCTCCGCCCGCGACGATGCTTACCATATCCGCAGGGGAGCGCTCGTTTACAACGTCCTTTACACAACGACGATCTCCGGGGCAAGAGCGCTTACCGCGGCAATCGATGCCCTCCGGAGGGAGCCGTGGGATGTCATGCCGCTGCAGGCCTATCACCATCCTTAGCCCAGGTAACAGACGGCCCGCTGGGTCTGGGGATCGGCCACCACGTGGGCGTAGAGCCCGCCCGTCGTCGCCGGCAGATCGAAGACCGACACGATCTCGCGGAAGCGCTCCAATTCCGGCAGGAGATCCGTCAGGATATTCGGCAGTCCTCGGAATACCTTTCCGTTAAACTCCGCCTCGGGGTCCCCGGGATAGACAGGCAGATAGATGATCTGCGCTTCGACCAGATCGAGGAAAAAATGGGTGCCGTAGGACACCTCGGGGACCTGTCCCGCCTCCTCCCGCGCCAGCTCGACCAGGACCGTCGTGTTGCTGATATCGGAATAGCTTGCGTTCACGCCGAGGTTGAGGTTACCGCTTCCCCATCGTCCGGGTCCCATCATCAGGATCCGGCCATCGGCAACGGCCGGCAGTTCGTTGATCCGTCCGACGACGCGGCCGATCGATTTTTTCACCTCGGGCGACTCGATGGCGCCGTAGCGCTCCGGATCGATGTAGAGGAGGTAGCGGATGGGGGGCGTGATGCCGCCGCTGATCGTACGGCCCGAGCGGAAGAGAACCCGCTCCTTGGCGATGCCCTCCGGAAGCTGGACCGGGCCGACAGCCCCCGGAAGACGCATGGGCCGGCACTGGAGGAGGTTGATCCGGACCCGGCCCTCCACATCGACCGCGGCCGTGAACTCCGTGTCGATCGGATGGCCGTACGCCTTCTCCAGGCGGGCCAGCATCTCTCCCATGAGCCGGACAAAGCCGGTCTTGGCCAGGAACTGGTTGAAGGTCAGGATCATCGCTTCCCGGGTCGTCTCGAGGCGGCTTGTCCAGTGGTCCGCCGGATAGCCGTCCTTCATCAGGGAAACGAAAAGATGGAGGTTCGGGTAGTTCCGGTCCTCCAGGACCTCTTCGAGCACCCGTGTCGTCAGCTCGTTTTTTTGCAGATCGATCAGATCGACCTCCCACTGGGAGTATTTGGCGATCTTGGCGCCGGACTCGGGCCGCAGTTGGGGATGGCTGATGGCGATCATCCGGGGGTAATCGTTTCCGACCCGGTTCACCGCTCGTGTCCCCAGGCCGAAGACCAGGCGGATCATCCCCTGCTGGGGATCGATCCGGTCGGTCCAGGCGTAGGGGTTGCGGGAGAAGGCCACGCCGGCCAGAGTCGGAAAGAAGAACTGTTTGTAGGGCGTTCCGGAAACGCGCTGGACGAGGATCGCCATCTGCTCGTCGCTCTCGCCCAGCCCCCGCATCCGCCGGTAGGTCATCGCATCCGGATTGAGGGCGCTGGCATACACAAGTTTTACGGCGCTCAGAAACGCCTCGAGGCGCTCTTCCGGCGTCCCCTGGTTGGCGCAGTATTCGCTGCGGTACTTGCCGGCGAAGGCGTTCCCGAAGCTGTCTTCCAGCAGGCTGCTCGAGCGGGCGATGATCGGTGCCTGTCCGAAGTAGGCCAGCATCTCCCGGAACTGCTCGATGATCTCCGGTGGAAACCGCCCGGTCAAAAACCGCTTCTCGACCTCCGCGAATTCCTCGTGCGAGATGTTGGTGGCGCGGGATAGCTGGAGGCGCAGGCGGAAAAGGTCGTTGTGCACCAGGAAGGTGAAGAAGACATCGGAGCCGATGTAGAAGGAGTCGTGGGGGTCGAGGACCTCGGCGAAGTCCGTTTCCCCGGCTACGGATACCAGGATGCGCCTGGCCAGGAGCATTCCCGCCGCCTTGCCGCCGATCCGCCCCGAGCCGATGAGACGCTCGCGGATGGCAAAGAGGTCGTTGAGCGTGCCATGCGCGTCCACCAGACGGCTGAACTCGGGGTGGGTCCCGATCATCATCCGGGCAAGCTCCTGCTTGAGGGCTGCAACCTCCGGCGTCTTCTCGTCGAGGTCCTTTCCCGTTTCCCGGTACTGCATGAGCCTGCGGTAGACGCTCTCCCAGGGGGCGATCGATTTGGCCATCCCATAGAGGGGGCTTCGGCTCGCCAGGGCCAAGACGGCGGCATCGCCGCTCCCGAAGACCGGGTTCCATTGGTCATCGGACATTACATGGGGGAGGAACATCTGTGGGGAGTAACGGTCCCACACCTTGAGCGGGTGGAGATACATCGTCTCCTTGATACGGTAAAGATCCACCAGGACCTGGGTGGTGTCGCGGATCCGAGCGACGGCGCTGTGGCTATGCCTGCCCCGGGTCAGGGCGAAGTAGGCGACCGTGTCGAGTTCGAACAGGAAAGGGCAGGTCACTTGGAAGAAGTTGGCCAGAAGTTCGTCGGTGGCCCATTCGACGACAAGCGCCGAGAGGCTGTCGAAGATATAGAAAACCTCGCGCCCCTCTTCCTCGATAATCTCGTGGAGCTCCCCGCTGAAGGCGTCGAAACCGAGATGGGGATCCACCGCAATCGTCGCCAGGCCCTCGATCTCCGGCAGGATCGGGGCATGGGGGGCAAAGCGCAGGTAAACGCACCGTCGGCCGTCCCGGATCGCCTGCCGGGCGAAGGGCTCCGCGAAGTAGCGGTAATCGTCGAGGCCGTCGACCTGCCAGACGACGTTGTCCCCCAACTGGAGCCCCTGGAGTACCCGGTCCAGGGCGGCTATGCCGCTGTTCACCCGCCGGGATTCCGTTGTTTTCGCTTTTACCATCGATTGATCAATGAAACCCTCCCCCGCCGGGGGGGAGGGTCTTTTGGGTTTTCTTCAACCCCCGACCGGTTTACGCCCAGCCGCGGAGCTTCATCGCTTCGACGACGCGCTCTACCGCCACGACATAGGCGGCCTGCCGCATGTTGATGTTGTACTTCTTTGACGTGGTGAGGACCGCGTGGTAGGCGGTGGTCATTTTTTTGTCCAGGCGCTTGTAGACGTCCTCCGCCTCCCAGTAGTACATATAAAAATTCTGGACCATCTCGAAGTAGGAAACGGTCACGCCTCCCGCGTTGCAGAGGAAGTCGGGAATCACATGGACGCCGTTCTTGTGGAGGATCTCGTCGGCCTCGGGGGTCGTGGGACCATTGGCGAGCTCGGCGACGATCTTCGCCCGGATTCTCGGGGCGTTCTCTTCGGTGATCACGTTTTCGAGAGCCGAGGGGAAGAGGATGTCCACGTCCATTTCCAGAAGCTCGGCATCGCTGATGGCCTTCGCGCCTGAGTAGTTGCAGACCGTGGAGGTCTTCGCTTTGTGCTTTGCGACGGCTTCCCCGTCGAGTCCGTCGTCATGCAGGATGCACCCCTTCGAGTCGCTGACGGCGACAACCTTGGAGCCGAACATCGACTGAGCGAGACAGGCCGCGTAGTAGCCGGCGTTGCCGAAACCCTGTATCGCGATCGTTGCTTTCGACAGATCGATCCCCAACTCGTTGGCCGCCTCGCGAACCGTGAAGAGCCCGCCGCGCGCCGTCGCGTCGCCGCGGCCGGCGGAGCCGCCAAGGGCGAGGGGTTTCCCGGTGATGGTGCCGAACTGGTTCCTGCCGGAGATTTTCGAAAACTCGTCCATCATCCAGGCCATCATCTGCGGTGTGGTATAGACGTCCGGGGCCGGCACGTCCTTCTCCGGGCCGATGATCCGTCCGACCTGGTCGATATAGGCCCGGCACAGCCTCTCCTGTTCGCCCTGGGACATCTCCTTGGGGTTGCAGATCACGCCGCCCTTTCCGCCGCCGAGCGGCAGGTCGAGGAGCGAACACTTCCAGGTCATCCAGGCGGCCAGCGCGCGAACGGTGTCGATGGTCTCGTCGGGATGGAAACGGATTCCGCCCTTGCAGGGGCCCTTGGCGTCGTTGTACTGGACGCGGAATCCCTGGAATACCTTGATGGAACCGTCATCCATGCGGACCGGAACCGAGACATGGAGTTCGCGCGAAGGCATCCTCAGGATCGCCTGAATGCCGGGATCCAGATGGAGTATCTTTGCGCACTGGTCGAGCTGCCTCTGTGCTACCGTGAACGGATTAATCTTGGCCATACATTGTTCCTCTCTTTCTAAAATGTGGTTGTTGAATGTCCATTCCTATATACCCTTGCAGAGCTCCCAGAAACTCTGAAGATCCAGATAATCCATGACGGTGGACATGGCGCGGTTCTCCACGTCGACCCCCATCTCGTGCGCGCAGGCGACCGGGTTGAGTCCCCCGTAGAGAATCATGCCGAACCGGTTCATATCGACGGGGATCTGGCAAAGCGGTTCGCCGATCTCGCCGACCGAGAGAACGCCGCCGATCCCCGCGCTTCGGAGGCTCGCGATCCGTTCGTCGACCAATTTCCGGGCCGCGATGGGGATCTCCCTGAAATTGGCCAGGACCTTGCCTTCGCCCTTTTCCGCCGCCTGGCTGACCGACGTCATCCGCCCCCGGATAAACACCTCCGAGGGGTCGAGCGAGGATCCGGAATAGTGGATCAGTTCGATAAAACGGAGCGGCTGCCCGTTCCGGACCTGGAGAATACCGCCAAAGCGGGAATCCATCGGGATGCCGCTTTTGAGGAGGATGCCGTTGACGACAATGCTGCAGACCGTGGCAAAGCCGACGTATCCCTCCGGAACCGTCACCTCGCCGAGCCGGGCGCCCTCATCGGCGCAGGCGACCAGTTCGCTCACGTGGATGCCGGCGCTGAAGGCGGGCTTCATCAGCTCCAGCGCCTTTTTGAAATCCTTTTTGGGGAAAAACGAGACGTTCACGGGGGTGAGCCCCTGCCGCCGGCCCAGATCGAGCGATGTCCGGTAAGCGAGGATCTCGATGCGCGAGATGGCAAAGCCGATCTTGTCGTGGACCCGTGCGTGGGCGATCTCGTCGATCCCCTGCTCGGTAATGGTCCTTCCGTCGTGCCGGCCGATGAGACGGGTCAGGCCACGGTCGTCCATCATCTTGAGGTGGTAGCGGACCCCTCGTTCGCTAAGGGTCACGCCGTGCTCCTGCATACGCCGGGAAATGAGGCGTGCGCCCACGGGCTCCGGCGATTCACGGAGAATCCGGAGGATCAGGAGGATTTTCTTTTCGATGTCCTCCATATTGAAGATCTGGTTCATCGGCATCGGTAATCCTTTGCCGATGCCTCTAACATGGAGAAAAGGAGCTGTCAAGAGGAAAAATCGAGACGATCACGGGGATGAAAATATGATTGCATTCTCGCCTTCCACCTGCTATCGTACACTCCGGCCAAATAGTAAAATGTTCTTATTATTTCTGAAGGTTAGATAAAAACCCATCGGGAAATGCCTATCTTAAGACCTGTTTGCGGCCGGTTGTTAAATCCGGGCAGGAAAGGGGAAGGGAGAGGATGGAATCAGGGTTACGGGAAGGCAAACCGCGCGAGGAGTGCGGCGTCTTTGCCGTGTACGGCCATGAGGATGCGGCCAGGGTGGCTTTTTTCGGTCTCTTCGCCCTCCAGCACCGGGGGCAGGAAAGCGCGGGAATCGCCGCGGCGGACGGCTGCCAGATCTGGGCGCATCGGGGGATGGGGCTTGCATCGGAGGTCTTCAGGGAGGAGATCCTCATGAAGCTCCCCGGACGCTTGGCGATAGGCCATGTCCGCTACTCCACCACCGGCTCCTCGGTCCTCTCCAATGCCCAGCCCTTTTTGGTCCATCATGCCGACGAGTACTACGCCCTCGCCCACAACGGAAACCTGGTCAACGCCCAGGAGCTGCGGACCGAGCTCGAGCAGCGGGGCTCGATTTTTCAGTCCACGATGGACAGCGAAGTCATCATCCACCTCATGGCCCCCCATCTCAAAGCAGGGCTGGAGGAGGCCCTCACCAAAGCCCTTACCCGTGTGCAGGGCGCCTACAGCATCGTCATGCTGACCCGGAACCGGATCGTTGCGGTCCGCGACCCCAGAGGTTTCCGGCCGCTCGCCCTCGGCGGCTTCAACGGCGGGTGGGCGGTGGCCTCGGAGTCCTGCGCCTTCGATCTCGTGGGGGCCAAATACGTGAGGGACGTCCGACCCGGCGAGATCATCATCATCGACGAGGCGGGGCTGCACAGCTTCATGCCTTTTCCGGAAGAAAAAACGTCCCACTGCATCTTCGAGCTGATCTATTTCGCCAGGCCCGACAGTCAGATCTTCGGCGAGAACGTCTACCTCTGCCGAAAAAGACTGGGCCACAATCTCGCCAAGGAATGCAGGCCCGACGCGGATCTCGTCATGCCGTTCCCCGATTCGGGGAATTACGCGGCCCTCGGTTACGCGGAGGAGAGCCGGATCCCTTTCGAAATGGGGATGATCCGCAACCACTACGTGGGGCGGACCTTCATCCAGCCGAGCCAGGCGATGCGCGATTTCGGTGTCAGGGTCAAGCTCAACCCGGTAAAGCCGCTCATTGCCGGCAAGAAGATCGTGATCGTCGAGGATTCGATCATCCGGGGGACGACCAGCCGGAACCGTGTCCGGCACCTCCGGGAGAGCGGCGCCGAGGAGCTTCATATGGTCGTGAGCTGCCCGCCGACCCGCCACCCCTGCCCTTACGGGATCGATTTTTCGCTGCGGGGAGAACTGATCGCCGCCGAAAAGGCCGACGAAGCGGAAATCGCTGCCTTCATCGGCCTGGACGGCCTGCATTACCTCTCCATCGAAGGAATGGTGCAGGCCACGGGTATCCCCCGATCAAACTTCTGCCTTGCCTGTTATACCGGCGATTATCCGCTCCCGCCGCCGAAGACCTTCGGAAAGTTCTGTTTCGAGGGACAGGTATTCTGAGATAAAAAAAAGTCGGAGATGGGCGCGTCGACGCCGTTGAATCCTATGAAATTCAGCCCTCCGATCAGCCCTTTGATATCCTCGCCAAAGGCGAGCGAATAACCAAAAGCCACCCACTGGACCCCGATCAGCGCCATGAAGATATAGCTTAGGGTTAATGTGGAGAGAAGGTTCTTCCTGCGCACCATCCCTCCGTAGAAGAGCGCCAGGGCCGGTGTCATCAACAACACCAGGGAACAACACACCAGTATCCAGGCCGTATCGCCCGCGTTGATCTGATTGACCATTATGCCTCCTTTTCTTCGGTTAATGCATAAGACTTCTGCAATTATGCTGCCAATGTAAATGCCGATAATATACGGATAGTTATGAGATAACGGCCATTGGAATGACATACATAATTGTATGATCTCGGGGAATTTGGCACATAATTGTTCGGATTTTATATCTCGCGGAGGATATCGTGGCGGCGGTGACCGGGAAGAATCATTTCTGAAAAATACTGAAGATTTTATGAATCTCTGCCGATAAGGTGATCAAAGGAGATATAGATATGAAAACCTACCGAACCGTTCCCGTGAGAGTGACGGCGTATTCCCGATTGGCGCGATGGGATGTCGCATCCGAGAGAAACTTGCCCCGGCGCTTTGAGCGATTCACCGAATCGAGCGATGGGGATGAAAGAGACCTCGGCACGCAATGGATCGACAAAGTTTGCTTTGCCTCCATCGTCATTTCCGTTTTTTACTTTATCCCCATGTTTGTAAGATGTATCCTGAAGTAAATCGCCTTGAGCATGGCGGGCGGTGGAAATGCGGCTTGTCGACGGGATGCCCTTTTTCGTCGCTATGCCGCTGAATGGTTACGGTGGTGGAGCCAGTTGTCGAGGTACCGTTTGGTGAGTTCTTTCGAGCGAATGATCAGCAGGTTCTCGGCATTCTTCTCCTCCGCTGCCTTGGTGAAATTGAAGGAGCCGGTGATCACGACCGACCGGTCGATAAGGATGATCTTGTTGTGGGCGATGGCATGCTCGGCGTCGATGTAGGTGGGGATGCGGGCATTCGTAAGAAATGTGAAAGACGAGTATCGCTGGTTCTTCTGGCTCTTGTCGAGGATCACCTCTACCCTAATCCCCCGCCGGTGCGCCCTGAGCAGGGCCTGGGCAATCGTCGCCGAGGTGAAGGAGTATGCCTGGACGAGGATCTCCGACCGGGCGCGATCGATTTCCTGCACAATGGCCGTGGTGCCACCGCTATGCGGACTGAAATAGACCTCGATCGGCGGGAGATGGCCGACTTCGACGTTGATGGCGCGGGCCGCCGCTCCCCAGACGAGCATTAGGGAGAGCAGGGCAATGGCGCCGACGGCAATGACCGGGACAGGACGATAAAAAACGGAGTTCCCGACACGATTGGACTTCTGTTTCATCTAAGGATCATCAACCCGGCGGCCGCTTTCGACCCCCGCCTTCCTGTGCGACATATTTCTCCGAAACCTGTGCCCGACCTGTAAATCACGCTAAGGGGGCGCGGTCCGATGGGTCCGTACAAAGTCCTCTTTGCGCCCGCCTCGGAGATCCAGCGGGGGCTCCTCACCCGCAGGGGCGCCCGTAAAGAAGACTGTCGCGGGGTGTGCGATGCATAGTCTATTTTGCAGGTTCTGTCAAGGCGTCGGAAGGGTTTATATTGTCGGACCACTATGACCGTTATTCTTGACACACAAGGCGGTTCATCCTATATGTTGATCATCAAATCGCGCCCGCTTACCAGTAACCTTGAATAGGGGGATTGAATACAGATGAGCTTACCACTATCGAATGTGCGGATCCTTGATATGACACTGATTATGGCCGGACCCTATTGTACGTTGATTTTGGGGGATCTGGGGGCGGAGGTGATCAAGATCGAAAAGCCGGGGGTCGGCGAGTCTTCCCGCGAAATGCCTCCCCATTTCTTCGCGGACCAATCCGCCTACTTCATCGCGATGAATCGAAACAAGAAGAGCATGACCCTCGATCTGAAAAGCGAAGCGGGGAAGAAAATATTCTACGATCTGGCAAAGGTTTCCGATGTGGTGATCGATAACTTCAGACCGGGGGTAGTGAAGAAGCTGGGGATGGATTTCGATACGCTAAAGAAGATAAACCCGCGCATCATCTGCTGCTCGATTTCCGGATACGGGCAGACGGGGCCTTTCAGGGATCGCCCCGCCTTCGATCTGGTGATTCAGGCGCGGGGCGGGATTATGAGCTATACCGGGGAACCCGGTCAGATGCCGGTGCGAATGGGCGCGCCGATGGGCGATCTGAGCGGAGGGGTGTTTGCGTCGCAGGGGATCTTGGCCGCCCTGTATCAGCGGGAAAAGACCGGACGCGGTCAGCAGCTGGATATCAGCCTGGTCGACTGTCAGACCTCGCTTCTCACCTACCGGGCCCAGTTCTACCTTGTCGGAAAAGAGATCGCCCGGCCGGTCGGTTCGGGGCATGTTTCCGCCCACCCGATCCGGGCGTTCCAGACCAGGACCTTTGCCGTTGTTATCGATGCCAATACGGAAAGCATATTTGCTGAATTGTGCGATGGGATTGGAAAACCGGAGATGAGCAGCGATCCAAAATTCACTTCGCGCGAGAGTCGGCTCAAGAACAAGGAGGAGCTCTATTCGATCCTGGAGAAGGCCTTTCTCCAAAAGACAGGGGAGGAATGGCTGGAGTTGCTGGAGAAGAGAATTCCGATCGCCCCGATCAACACGATCGATAAAGCGCTCGCGGACCCCCAGACACTGAGCCGCAACATGGTGGTCGAGGTGGAGTACGAAGACAACAAGAAACTGAAAATCATCGGGAATCCCATCAAGATGTCCGAGATCGAACAGGAGACATTCAAGCGTCCTCCCTACCTGGGAGAACATACCGGGGAAATCCTCAGCGGAATCCTCGACTACACCCCTGAACAAGTAAGGGAATTAAGAAATCAAAAGGTAATATAGTTCTTCGAAAAAAGAATTCTTCTTGACACACCTGAGAGCTTTCAGTATCCTCGGCACCGGTAAAAAGTTATTCCTTATCAACCCAATTCAATAATAAGCGAGACACCCGAATCGGTGAGACAAACGACCTGTTTGGGATATCAACCAGAAATCCAAATCGTTTCAGGCAGGGATGGAGTAGATCGGACCATTTCAAGAGCACAAAGGAGGCAACATGAAGAAAGTTTTTTTTCTGTCGTTGTCCGCTCTTTTCCTGGCGGGTCTCTGTTTCTGCGCGGTCGAGCTTCAGGCCGCGGAAAAATTTCCCAATAAACCAATCACCTTCATCATTCCCATCGAGGCCGGCGGAGGGGGCGACGTTCAGGTGCGACCCCTGGCGGCCCAGGTCGGGACCCTGCTCGGTCAGCCCTTGGTCGTGGTGAACAAACCGGGGGCCGGCAGCTCCATCGGCTACCGGGAGATCCACGACTCCAAGCCCAACGGTTATACCTTCGGCGTGGGCATGGCGACGATCGTAGCCAACAAGCTTCAAGGGCTGCTACCCTACGATTTTTCAGATTTCACCCTGCTGGGCGGCTACCAGATGGCGGTCCCCGCCATCATCGCATCCACGAAGGGTAAGCGGAACTTCAAGACGCTTAAGGAACTGGTGGAATTCGCCAAGGCGAACCCCGATCAGGTCACGGCAGCCTCCGGCGGCAAGGGGCAGAGTTGGTGGATCGCCTCCGTGGAGTTCTTCAACAAAGCCGGCATAAAAGTGAGAATCATTCCCCAGGAGGGTGCCGGCGGATTCTCCGTCGCGCAGGTCGCGGGAGGCCACGTGGATATCGCCTGCGCCGGTCTGGCCGAGGCCAAGCCCCAGATCGACGCGGGCAATGCCCGACTGCTGGCCACCTTCGGGCCCCGCCGGCCCTTCGCCTATCCCGATGTTCCGACGCTGAAGGAACTCGGCTACGATTGCAAGACAGCCTCCCTCGTCAGTTGCATAGGCCCTCCCGGGATACCCAAGGATATCGTCGAAATCCTGGTGAAGGCTATCGAGACGGCTGCGAAAAATCCCGAGTATAAAAAATTCCTCGAGGAGCGGAACAACACCATCTCGCTTTACCAGACCCCGGAGCAGCAGTTCGCCACCTACAGCGAGCACCGGACGATGTTCCGGCAGATTTTGGGCGACGCGGGATTGTTGAAAGAAAAATAACGGGGGAAGGGGATACCGGGATTTTAAATGAAACCCAGGATGAAATTCGATTTTGAATTCTTTCTCAACGGGTTCCTGATCCTCCTCGGCGGTTACATCCTTTCGGCTTCAGTACGCATCGGCTTCGGCTCATTGAAGGAGCCGGAGGCGGGCTTTTTCCCATTTGTGGCGGGGAGTATCATCCTGGTCACGAGCGTCATCGGGCTGCTTCCGCGCTCAAGGGAGGGCGAAGCCCCCCCCCTGTTTCAGTCCCATCGGGAACTGATGACGTTTCTGTCCGTGCCCCTCCTGTCGGGTCTCTGGATCATCGCCTTGCCCGTCCTGGGTTACGCGGTCATGACCTTCGTGGCGGCTTTTCTGTACAGCAAGACAATGGGGCTGGAAGGGTGGTGGCGACCGCTTTTGCTCTCCCTCGGGATCGGCCTGTTCATCTATGCCCTGTTCGATCTCTGGCTTTACATCGACCTGCCCCGCGGCCTCCTGGATTGAGAGGATAGCATGGATCATCTGATCAACGGGTTTATCTCATCTCTTTCCTTCGTCAATCTGCTGAGCTGCTTCCTGGGCGTCCTCATCGGCACCGTCGTCGGCGTCCTTCCCGGCCTGGGACCGGCCGCCACCATGGCAATCGCCCTCCCGTTCACGTTGAAATACGGCGCCGCCACCGGCCTGATCATGCTCTCTGGCATCTGGTTCGGCGCCATGTACGGTGGTTCGACCACCTCCATCCTCGTGAATCTGCCGGGGGAGGCCGCCAGCGTGGTCACCTGTATCGACGGCTACCAGATGGCCAAGAAGGGAAGGGCGGGAGCGGCCCTTGCGCTGGTGGCGGTCGGGTCCTTCATCGCTGGCACTCTGGGGATCATCGGGCTGCAGGTCTTCGCTCCCCTGCTGGGAAATGTGGCCCTCGCATTCGGGCCGCCCGAATACTTCTCCTTCATGATCTTCGCCCTGGTGCTTCTTTCCAACCTGGGCACGGAATCCTCGCGCAAAGGCCTGCTGATGCTGGGCCTGGGGTTATGGATCAGCACGATCGGCCTCTCCGCTCTGGACGGCGCCGCGCGCTTTACCTTCGGCATCAGCAAACTGGAGATGGGGATCGATTTCCTGCCCGTGGCCATGGGCTTTTTCGGCATCGCCGAGATCCTGCGGATCGCCATCGCAAATTATAACCCGCCCGTCGTGATGAAACCCGGTCTGAGGGAGCTTTATCCGGGCAAATCGGAGGTCAAGCGTTCGGTCGCTCCCATCTTGCGCGGCTCGGTCATCGGGTTCTTCGTGGGCCTTCTGCCCGGCCCCTGCAGCGTCGTTTCCACCTTTATCTCCTACTCCCTTGAAAAGCGGCTGTCCAAAACCCCCGAGCGGTTCGGAACGGGGATGATCGAGGGTGTCGTCGGCCCCGAGTCGGCCAACAACAGCGCGGTAATGGGGGCCATGATCCCGCTGCTCACCTTGGGTATCCCCTTCAACGCCCCATCGGCCATCATGCTGGCAGGCCTTCGCATGCACAACGTCGAGCCGGGACCGCTACTCTTCCAACAGACCCCGGCCATCTTCTGGACCTTCATCGCCGCCATGTACATCGGGAATTTTATTTTGGTCATCCTGAACCTTCCACTGGTGGGGTTCTTCGCCCGGATCGCCACGGTCAAACCCAAGTATCTGATGCCCGTTATCATGGTCCTGTGCCTCGTGGGGATCTACGCCGTTCGAAACTCCCTTTTTGATATCTGGGTGATGATCGCCTGCGGCGTCATCGGGTTTTTCTTCGCCAAGCGGAACTACCCGATCGCCCCCTTCGTCATCGGGATCATTCTGGGACCCATGACGGAGAGCAACTTCCGCAAGTCCCTCATGATGTTCAACGGCGACCTGGCGCTCATCTTCGGACGGCCGCTCGCCGCCACGATTCTTGGATTCTGCCTGGTGTTTATCGCGTACAAAGTCACGCTCTATTTTCTCCATCGGCGCTTTGTTTTTAACGCAAACTCCGATGCCTGAAAAAATATGGAATGACGTCAAAGGGGGAAAGGAGGAAGCGGGTAAATGCGGATATGGTGGCAGAGCAGCACGATGATTCATACCAGGGAGCTGACCGGTTACCGGGAGGCATTGACCAAACATCTGAACTCCGTGAAGCGACCGGATACGGAAATCAGCATCAACGGCGTCGACCGCGGGTCCCTCGACCTTCATTACAACTTCACGGTTTCTCTCAACAGCTTCGCCCCGGGCGGTGTGTTGAACAAGATGGTTCAGGCCGAGCGAGAGGGCTTCGATGCGGCGGCGATAGGATGCTTCCTCGATCCCGGCCTGCAGGAGGCGCGGGAGATCACGAACATCCCCATCTTCGGTTTGGCGGAGACGTCGATGCACATGGCCTGCATGCTGGGGACCAGGTTCTCCGGGATCGCTTTCTGCGACAAGCAGGCCCAGTACTATGACGCCGTTGCGCGCCGCTATGGTCTAGGGGACCGCGCCGTTCCTTTCGCCTCCCTCGGGATCGATCTGGCAAAGGTGCAGGAGGGGTTTGAGGACCCAGGCCGGATGATGGATCTCTTCCGGAAGGCGCTCAAAGGGCTGGCCGGCTCGGGTGCCGAGGTAATCCTGCCGGCCTGCGGCTGCGTGAACACGATAGTCGTCAATGAAAAGATAACGGAAATGGAGGGGATGCTGATCCTGGACATCAACGCCCTTCTGCTGAAGATCACCGAAGCGATGGCGGACTTTTACAGGCTGACTGGTGCAAACCGGAGCCGGAAGCTGTTGTACCAGATGCCGGCGAAGGAGGGATTGACGCACATCCTGCAACTCTACAATTTCAAATGATCCTGAAGGAAGGCAGCGGTTTCGGGATACAATAACCCCAAGACGAAGGAGGAGCGAATATGGTGAAGTATGCGTCGAAGTTGATATTTGGGCCCGGTCGGACGGATCTGCGCGACGACATCAACATCCCCCGGATGCGCGAGGAGCGGGCGGCGAAGATGAGGAAGGTTCTCAAGCGGGAAGGGATCCCGGTTTGTCTGGTCACCTACGAGCCGAATGTGCGTTATATGACGGGTTTTTCATGGGCGGAGTTCATGACGTTCCTTTCCTATGCGTTGTTTTTCGTCGAGGGGGAGCCAATCATCTACGCCCATGCGGGCAGCTATCAGCAGATGCCGGACCAGATGCCCTGGATCAAGGAGTGGCGGATCGGCCGGAGCTGGCTGCAGGAGATCGCCGGTCCCGAGGCGACGGCCGAGGAAGTGAAGCTGTTTGCCAAAGAGATCTATGATGAGATCAAGAAGAAGGGGTTGACCGGAGAGAAACTCGGGATCATCGGGTTCGAACAGCGGACGCGGGAGGCCCTGAAGGGTCTGGGGTTGAATCTTGTGGAGGCGTGGCCTCTGCTGCTGGAGGCGAGCGCCACCAAGACCGAGGACGAGATCAACTGCTTCAAGATGACGGCTTCGTTTCTCAGCACGGGATGGCAGGAGGTACGGGAGTCGTGCAAGGTGGGGACAAGCTGCGGGACTTTGCGCCGGAAGGTGATGGACGCGATGCTGGACGCCGGGGCGGAGATCGCGCGCTGCAACATCCAGAGCGGCCCGTTGAGTTTTGAACGGGGGGTGACCTATCTTGACCGGCGGATCGAATACGGGGACGTGCTGCATGTTCCGCTTTGCGGCACGCGGTTCATGGGGTACCCGGCCTGCGGGTACCGGACCTTTATCGTGGGGCGAGGACCGACCCAGATAGAAAAAGATTGGTACAAGCGGATGCTCGATTCGGTGGACGCGGCGATCGAAGCCACTCGGATCGGGAACACGACGGCCGATGCGGCCAAGGCCTTCCCGCCGGCCTCGAAGTGGGGCTACAAGGATGAGGCGGAGGTCCTGACGGTGGAGTTCGGCCACGGGTTGGGGATGCCGGTCCAGTATCCGGTCAATGTACCCTACGCGATGCCGAACGTAAACCGGCAATGGTCGCTGAAACACCCGCAGCCCTTTGAAAAGAATCAGGTGATCGCCTACGAGAGTCTGGAAGGGGAGCATCGGGTCGCCGGGGTTCGGCTCGAGCACATGGTGGTTGTCCGGGAGACCGGTCCCGAGGTGATGGATCACTACCCCCGCGAGATCATCACGGTGGGCTGAGGGTGGAGGAGCGATGAAACAAGCGAGCGCGAATATTTACGCCGAAGATCAGTTCAGTGTGCCGCCCAATTGTCGGGGGTCCAACTGGGGGTTTCTGGTCGCCTCCGACGGCGTCGTGATGCTCGATACCCCCATGGTCCCCCGGACGGCGGTAAAATGGCGGAGTGAAATTGCCCGGAGGGGAGAGGTCCGCTACATCATCAATACCCACCATCATGTCGATCATGTGACGGGTAATTTCTTCTTTCCGGGGCCGGTCGTCTCTCACGAAAGCGTTCGCGAGGCTTTCTTTGCCCCGCTTGCGGCGGTTTCCGGCTCGGAACGGGTCGATGAAGCGATAAAGATCGGTCAGGGGACGCTGGGATACATTCGACTGCTCGTCGGTGAGCATGATCCGGAAAGCCTTCCTCTTTTGGATAGCGAGAAGTACCGGGTCAAGTTCCCCAGTATCACCTTCTCCGACAGGCTTCGTCTGTACGTGGGCGATCATACCGTTGAAGCGATCCACCTGCCCGGACACACCGAAGGCCATATCGGGATCTATATCCCCGAGGAAAGGGTCTTCTTTACCGGCGATAACTTCTGCAACGGGACCCAGCCCTCGCTTGCCCACTGTATGCCCCTGGAATGGGTCGCAACCCTGAAGATGATCGAAAGCATGGAGATCGACGTGGTAGTCCCGGGGCATGGCGAGATATGCGGCCTGAGCGAGGTCGCAGCCTTTCGCCGCTTTATCGAAACCTGTATCGCGATGACCCGGTCGGCAATCCGGGAAGGAAAAAGCAAAGAACAGGCCGCCGAAACCCTGTCGTTTGAAAAACTCTACCCCTCGGATCGGTGCCAGAGGGCGGTCCATCCGGGATTAGCCATGCAGCGCAGAAATGTGTCGCGCCTGTACGAAAAGCTATCGGAGCCGGGCAACCGGATAACCTAATCGGGAGCGCAGCCCTTGAATCCCCCCCCTTGTAGGCTGGGCTTCAGGGGGCGCATCGACAAAGGAATACTTCCTTAACGGGAAGCCCCGCCCCGTATGTAGATTGCTTCAAATGCATCGCCAGGAGGAGACATGGAAAGTTTCAAAAGCGAAGTGCGCGACGGGATGCGGATCGACTGGGACGTGCCGATCGAAATGGATGACAACGTGGTTCTTCGCTGCGATGTCTATCGGCCCATCGCCGACGGAAAGTACCCCGCCATCCTTTCCTACGGCCCATACGCCAAATGGCTGCACTTCATGGACGGCTACCCGGCGCAGTGGAAGGTGATGACCGAGAAACACCCGGAGACGGTAGCCGGGTCGTCGAACCGGTATCAGAACTGGGAGCTGGTGGATCCTGAGAAATGGGTGCCCGACGGCTACGCCTGCGTGCGGGTGGATTCCCGGGGGGCGGGCCGCTCGCCCGGCTTCATGGAGATATGGTCGCCCCGCGAGACGAAGGATCTTTACGATTGCATCGAGTGGGCGGCGCGGCAGCCGTGGTGCAGCGGGAAGGTAGGGATGAATGGCATCTCCTATTATGCGATGAACCAGTGGTTTGTGGCTTCCCTCCGGCCGCCTCACCTGGCGGCCATGTGCGTGTGGGAGGGGGCGGCCGACCTGTATCGCGATCTGAGCCATCACGGGGGCATATACAGCCTCTTCGGCGATACGTGGTACCGCGATACCGTCACGCTGCGCCAGCACGGCAGGGGGAAGCGGGATTTCCGAAGCCGGATCAACGGGGAGTGGTGTTCGGGGCCCGAAACGCTCTCGACCGAAGAGCTGGAGAATAGCCGCTGCGACTATGGGCGGGACCTTCTCGACCACCCGTTGATCGACGAGTACTGGCGGGAGCGGTTGCCCGACTTCTCCATGATCGACGTGCCGCTGCTCTCGGCCGGCAACTGGGGCGGTGTCGGGCTGCATCCGCGTGGGAACACCGAGGGGTTTCTTCAGGCGGCATCAAAACAGAAGTGGCTCGAGATGCACGGCCTCGATCACTTTACCCACTTCTACACCGACTACGGCGTGACGCTGCAGAAACGCTTCTTCGGCCACTTCCTCAAGGGCGAGGAGACCGGCTGGGGTCAGCAGCCGCGGGTGTTGCTCCAGGTTCGTCACCCCGGGGAGAGGTTTGTCGCGCGGACCGAGGCGGAGTGGCCCCTCGCCCGGACTATGTGGACGAAGTTCTACCTCGATCCCGCCGATTTCACCCTGTCGACCGAGCCGCCATCCGCCGCGGCGGTAGCGACTTACGAAGCGCTGGGCGAAGGGCTGACCTTCCTTACACCCCCCCTGGAACAAGCGACCGAGATCACGGGCCCCGCGGCGGCCAAACTTTTCATCTCTTCCGAGACCGAGGACGCGGACCTCTTCCTGGTGCTGCGCGTGTTCACCGCCGAGATGCGCGAAGTGACCTTCCAGGGCTCGAACGACCCGCATACACCGATCGGGCATGGGTGGTTGCGCGCCTCGCACCGGAAGCTCGATCCCGGACGCACGCTGCCCTACCGGCCCTACCATACCCACGACGAGAAGCAGCCCCTCAAGCCGGGCAAGGTCTACGATCTCGACGTGGAGATCTGGCCCACCTGCATCGTCGTGCCGAAGGGGTACCGCATCGGTCTGAGCGTCCGGGGGAGAGATTATGTCTATCCCGGATTCGAGCAGCCGGCGATGCCGGTCGCCGGACGGATCTACTTCGGGGTGGGGCCGTTCCGTCACGACCATAAAAAGGACCGTCCGCTTTCGGTTTTCGGCCAAAAGGTGACACTCCACACCGGTCCGAATCGGCCGGCGCATCTCCTCCTGCCCGTCATCCCGGCACGATGAGGATCAACTCCCTCATCGGCAAGGAGGTATGCAAACATGGCTTAGAGGATGAAGAGCGGTTTTTAAAAGTAGGCGAGAAGGGCTGTCCGTGTGTCATGATGAAAGGAGGGAAACATGAGAAAGCTATTCGTTGTCAACGCAAGCGTTTTTCTCTGTCTCGGGTTTTTCTGTTTGGAAAAAGCGCATGCCGCGGAGAAGTATCCCGTCAAACCCCTTGAATGCATCCTCGGGGTTGAGGCGGGGGCGGACGGGGATGTGATCACTCGTCCGATACTGCAACGGGTCTCAGCGATCATCGGTCAACCCATCATGGCCGTGAACAAACCGGGCGCGGGCAGTTCCATCGGCTATCGGGCGATCCGTGATGCCAAACCCGATGGCTATACCTTCGGGTGGGGTTCGGCCACGATCATCACAAACAAACTGCAGGGCATATCGCCTTACGATTATCATGATTTCACCCACCTGGGGGCGTTCACGACCTTTTTCCCCATCATCGTGAGCACCACGAAGGGTCCGCGACCCTTCAAGACCATTCAGGAGGTGATCGCCTTCGGCAAGGCCAATCCCGGAGAACTGTCGATGGCGACCGCGGGTATCGGACAGAGCTGGTGGGTTGCCGCTACGGCTTTTATTGAAGGAACGGGGCTGAAGATCAATACGATTCCTCAACCGGGGGCCGGTGCCGTGACCGTCGCCCAGGTGGCGGGCGGCCATACCGACCTGGGGGTTGTGGCTCTGGGTTCGGGAAAGGCGATGATCGAAGGCGGACAGGTACGTTTCCTGGCGACATTGGGAGAGAAACGGGCGCCTGCCCCCTATGACATGATTCCTACGGTGAAGGAATTGGGGTACGATGCGAGCTGGGAATCGACCAATTTTTTGATGGGCCCGCCCAATATGCCGCCGGGTGTCGTGGATGTCCTGGTCAAAGCCATTTACACGGCCGTGCACGATCCGGTTTATCAGAAGTACTGCGCCGATAGAAATTCCCGCTGGGAGTATATCCCGCCCGACAAGGTCGTCGCTACGTTTGATAGGCAAAGGATCGTTGTGCGGGAGATCATGCAAAAGGCGGGGATTATACCGAAAAAGTAAGCGCGCTGCGAAGAAGAAGGAAAATCGATGCCCGGAGATATGGTTTGCAAGATCTGCGGAGCGACTTGGATCGTTCCGCAGAATCTCAAAACACCCTTGGGCAAGGCCCAGGCGAGTCGCGTGGAGCGTTTCAACGCGCTTCTGGGTCTATGCCCGAAATGCAGGCCCCAGGCTTTTGCCGAGAGGACAATCGGAGGGGATCCGAAGAGGGTCCCGCGGCGCTGGCCCATCCCCCGGCGACGGGTCGAGGAGCGAAAACCCGTCCGGACCGACCCAAGAACCGGGGCTGCGGTCTATCAGAGTCAGTGTTACATCTGTAACAGCGGCTGCGATGCGCTGGTCTTTGAGAAAGACGGGAAGGTGATCAAGGTCGAGGGCGATCCGAGCTCGCCCATCACAAAAGGGACGCTGTGCTGCAAAGGGTTGGCCTCCAAGGAGCAGCTCTACAACAGCGACCGCATCCTGTATCCCATGAAACGGATCGGGAAGCGCGGGGGAGGCCGTTGGCAAAGGATCTCCTGGGATGAGGCGCTCGATACCGCGGCCGAGCGTTTCAAGGGAATCGAAAAGGCGTTCGGCCCGGACAGCATCGTCCTGGCCACGGGCACCAAGCGGGGGACCTGGCCCGATTATCTGATGCGGTTTGCCAACGCCTGGGGGAAGCAATGGACCTCCACGGGCTGGGCCCAGTGTGCCCTCCCCCGCCTCTCGGCCGGCGGGATGGTCCTCGGCGGGTCCGCGGCGGAATGCCCCGACTTTTCAAAAACGGCCTGTATCCTCGTCTGGGGAGCCAATCCCCCCAGCAACTGGCCCCACCAGGCCGTACATCTGATGGATGCGTGGTCCGGGGGCGCGCCGCTGATCGTGGTGGACCCGGAACTCCGGGAGACCGCTTCGAAGGCCGACATCTGGTTGCAACCGAGGCCCGGGACCGATGCCGCCCTGGGGCTGGGGTTCATCAACGTGATCATCGGCGAGGGTCTTTACGACAAACAGTTCGTAGAGAAATGGTGCATCGGTTTCGACGAACTGAGGGCAAGGGCGGAGGAATACGACCTCGACAGGGTCGAGAAGATCACCTGGGTGCCGAAGGCAAAGATCAGGGAGGCGGCCAGGCTCTATGCCACCAGCAAACCCGCGTGCATGATGCACTCGGTTGGGATCGAGCAGAATGCGGATACGATCTCCTGTTGCCTTGCCACCGTGCTGCTTCCCGCCCTTACCGGGAATCTGGATATCCCCGGAGGGAATCTCTTTCCCATGTTTCAAGGGATGCGGGGAAGGGACGACACCAGTTATACGCTGAAGCACCGCATCACCCCGGAACGGGAAAAAAATATATTGGGAGCGGCGCAGTATCCTCTCCTGTCGAGCAACGAATGCGTGCTCTACCCCACCGCCCACAATTCCACTCTGTGGAGAGCGATGCTCGACCGGGAGCCCTATCCGGTGAAGGGGATCTATATTCACGGGACCCACCTTGCCGTGAACGTGGCCAACTCCCGGCAAGTCGTTGCCGCCCTCCACGGCTTGGAGTTCATTGTCGTCGTCGACATCCTGATGAATCCCACGGCGGAATTGGCCGATATCCTTCTTCCCGCGGCCACATGGCTGGAGAGGGACGAGGTGGCCTGTCATATCCAGGCCTCGTACAATGCCATCCAGATCGGCCAGGCCGTGGTGCGGGAAGGCGAATGCCGATCCAATTATGCGATCATGAACGGCCTGGCGAAGCGGCTCGGTGTGGAAAATATGTTTCCCCCCGAATCGGATGAGCCGTTCTTTGATTTCATGCTGGAGAAAACCGGGTTGACCTGGAAGGCCTTGAAGGAGAAAGGGGGTCACACCTTCCCGGACGTCTTCAGGAAGTACGAAAAGAACGGGTTCAAGACGCCCTCGGGGAAGGTGGAGCTGGCCAACAGCAAGATGAAAGGGCTGGGGGTCGATCCCTTGCCGATCCATCGGGAACCTTCCGAGAGTCCCATTAGCACGCCGGAGCTGGCCAAGGAGTACCCGCTGATCATCACGACGGGGGGGCGGTTACCCATGTATCGCCACTCGGAGGGCCGGAATATCGGGATCCTCCGGGAGCTGATGCCCCATCCGCTGATGAGCATTCACCCGGCCACGGCGCAGCGACTGGGTATAAAAGAAGGAGATGAAGTGGTTGTGGAGACGCCTCGGGGGGGTATGGAGGCGTGGGCCAATCTGACCGAAGGAATCGATCCCCGTGTGGTCCAGCTTCCGAGCCACTGGCCCGGGATGAGCAATGTGAACCTGGTGATGGATAATCAGCGGTGCGCGCCTTTGGTCGGCAGCACGCAGTTGCGCTGCCAGTTGTGTCGTGTGAGGGTGAAGACATGAATCAAAAAGAAAAGATGCTGCTGGTGGTGCTGGACTGCTGCGTGGGTTGCCATGCCTGCGAAATCGCATGCCGGCAGGAACACGCCCTCACCCATGAAACGGGTTCGAGGTGGTGTCGGGTCGTGACGATCAAACCCCGAAGGGTCCAGGGCGAACTCCATCTCGATTATTTCCCGACCATGTGTGTGCACTGCGACGACCCGCTCTGTCTCGAGTCCTGTCCGGTCGCGGCGATCACGAAACGCGACGACGGCCTGGTCCTGGTGGACGGGGAAAGGTGCAACGGATGCCGGCTCTGCGTCTCGGCTTGCCCTTACGGTGCGATGTCGTTCAACGAGGCGAACCAGGCGGCGGGGAAATGCGACTTCTGCCTCGAGCGGGCTGGGTACGGAATCGAACCGAGTTGCGTGCAGCACTGCCTCGGCGGCGCTCTCCGCTATGTCGACCTTGAGGAGCTTAGCGAGATCACGAGGGGGAAAAACACCGCCTTTATTGAGAAGGTCTGCTACGCTTCGAGTCAGTGGAAACTGACTCCCTTGTAAAAGAGGCTTGAGGATGTTATTCATCAACGCGGACGAGGTTTCAGTACTGCCCATATTCAACCACGAAAAGGAGGGGAAGATGAGAAAACGATTCATGGCCGGTTGGAAGGCATTTTGTATTGGCGCCGCAAGTCTGTCCTTGGTCCTGGGCATTGTCGTCATGGGCAACGCGGTTCATGCCGCGGCGCCCTATCCTGACAGACCCATCAAGCTCATTGTGCCGAACGAAGCGGGAGCGGATGCCGATGTGTTGATCCGACAGCTTGCCCAGAGGGTCGCGGCGCTACTGGACAAGCCTATCATGATTGTGAACAAGCCGGGGGGAGGGAGCAGCATCGGGATGCGGGAGGTCCATGACTCCAAACCCGATGGTTATACGATCGGGATGTCGCACGCCACCATCCTCATCAACAAGCCGATGGGAAACATGCCATACGACCACGAGGGGTTCACGGTGCTGGGGACCTATGCCACCTTTATCCCGATCATCGTGGGCGCGACAAAGACCTCTCGACCCTTCAAGACCATCCAGGAGGTCCTTGCCTTCGCCAAGGCAAAACCGGGAGAGGTGTCCATCGCTACCAGCGGCGTCGGCCAGAGCTGGTGGGTTGCCACGCTGGAGTTTCAGGAGGGAACGGGGGCCAGATTCAATATCATCCCCCAGGCGGGGACGGGCGCCTATGCCATTGCCCAGGCGGCAGGCGGGCACACGGATCTGGCCGTGGTGGCCGTGGCCGCGGCGAAGAGCCAGATCGAGGGCGGGTTGGTGCGATTTCTCGCGATCTTCGGATCCAAGAAATTCCCCGGTTACGAGAACGTCCCCACCATGAAAGAGGCGGGGTATAATGTCAATTGGGAATCCACCCAGATACTGATCGGTCCGCCCGGTATGCCGAAGGAGGCCGTGGATAAACTGGTCAAGGCCTTTGAGGTGGCCTCCAACGAGCCCGAGTTCAAGAAGTTCCTGGTTTCACGTGGCGCGTTTCCTTTCTATCTGCCCCCGGATAAAGCCGTTGCCTTCTTCGATGACCAGAGGAAGGTGGTGCAGGGGGTGATGGAAAAGGCGGGTATTTTGAAGTCCAAGTAGGTCAGCTATACCATGAAAAAGAAGTTACTCTTTATCGGCGCCGGCGCGGTCGGCAGTTACCTGGGGTCGTTCCTGTCGCGGTCCGGCCACGATGTGACCTTCGTTGATCCCTGGGCGGAAAATGTGGAGACGATACGACAAAGGGGTATTCGGGTCATAGGGCCTCACGAGCCTTTCGACGCCAGACCGGCGGCGTTTCACCTGAATGAGGCGGCCCGTCTGCCGAACGACTACGATATCGTCTTCGTCGCCATGAAGGTCTACGACACGGCGTGGGCCTCCCAGCTTGCCCTGCGGCATCTGGCGCCCCGCGGCTATGCGGTCTCCGCGCAGAACTGCTGGCCCGATCCCGTCATGGCGGCGGTGGTCGGCCCTTCGCGGGCGGTGGGTCTTATCCTGTCGAACATATTCGTGGCGCTCGATGCGCCTGGCCGGACCGAGCGCGGCGTGGATATCGCCGGGTACAAGCGGCAGGAGGTTTTCCGTCCCGGCGAGCACGACGGACGGGTCTCTCCTCGTGTCCTCGAGCTTGCGGAAATGCTTTCGGTCATCGACGGCGCCCTGCCCACGAACAATCTCTGGGGCGAGCGGTGGGCGAAATTATCGCAGAACGCGATGGGAAATCCGGTCCAGGCCCTCTCCGGCCTGGGATCGGTCGACGTCTCTTCCTTAGCCGAGGGGCGGGCGATCCAGATCCATCTCGCCGCCGAATCCGCGCGCGTGGGCCTTGCGCTCGGCTACAGCGTGCCGAAGTTTAGGGGGGCGCCGGCCGAACAGTGGGCCGACGCCTCCACCCGCGCGACATTCGATACCCTGGACCGACACCTCACCCCCGCTTCGCAGAACCAGCGCAACTGGCGGGCGTCGATGGCGCAGGATGTCATCAAAGGGCGCAAGACGGAGATCGAGGAGATGAACGGCTTCGTTGCGGCGCGGGGGAGGGAATGCGGTGTGCCCACCCCGGTGTCCGAGGCCGCGGTCGAGGCGGTCCGCCGGATCGAACGCGGCCTTCTCAAGCCGGCCGCCGAGAACATTAAGCAGGTCCTCCTGAGCGCGGGGATAAAAAATTAGGGCTTGCGCTTCAGGAGGATGTTCTGGATGCTTTCCTGAACCACCTCTCCGCGCTGGTTGATCACCTGCAACCGCCGCTTCATTACGCCGCGGTCCGGGCGCGATGTTTCGCGCTTTTCCAGTACCTTGACCAGGACATGGATCGTATCGCCGGGTTTGACCGGTTTGGTGAATCGCAGATCCTCGAAACCCAGCAGGGCAATCATGGTATCGTCGTAGAGGTGAAGCTGGAAGAGCAGCCCCGCGGCGATTCCGTATACGAGCGGTCCGTGGGCGATGCGTCCCCCGAACTGCGTCTTCTTGCAATACTCCTCGTCGGTATGGAGCGGATTGTAGTCGCCCGACAGACCGGCGTATATCACGATATCGGTTTCGGTCACCGTTCGGGCGGAGGTCTTATTCTCCGCGCCGATTTCCCATTCCTCCCAATACAACCCCGTCATGTGGCCTCCTTACTCGTCTTTATGTAATGATATAAAAGCGGACTAATGAGAGCGTTCGTCCACAAGCCGCTTTACCTTAACGCTTTTCATGGGATCGTGGATCTCGCCCGGAGCGGCAAACACGACCTCGGGCCGCACCATGACTGTTTTTTGGACGAGGGCGGGTATCTCCGCCGCAAGTCGCGCCCACGATCCCGCCTCCGCTTCGATCCGCAGGACGAGTTGATCCATCGAGTCCGGGTCGGCGGGATCGCTCTTGCGTACGACGAGCTGAAATTCGCCGATTGCACGGTCGGCTGAAAGCGCTTCGTAGATCAGCTCGGGATTGATCAGCATCCCCTTTACCTTGACCAGCGCCCCTGTTCGCCGCGGACGTCGGATGATCCTTTCCCCAAGTCTTCCGCAGTGGGGGCAGTGCTCGTTGCGGATGCCCACCAGGTCTCCCACGAGATAGCGCAGACAGACCGTTCCACGGCGGTGGAGATGGGTCAGCACCAGGGCTCCCTCCTCCCCCTCGGGTGTCCGCATGCCCGTCTCGGGATTTACCGTTTCCAGGTAGTAGAGATCGGGGGCCAGGTTCTGCGGTGCGGCGCCGTTGCAACACTGAACGAGCCCTCCCTGCATCTCGGTAAACGAATAACGCACCCGCACCTGGGGGTCCTCAGCGCCGAAGGCGCGCAGGTGCCCGGAAAGCTCCTCGTGCAGCGCCGGGCTCACTGGCTCGCCCGTCAAGACAACCATCCGGGCGCGAGAGAACAGCGTATCGCGTTCCCGGGCGCGGCGGAAAAAGCTCCTTACAAAGCTGGGGACGCCCCAGAACACCGAGGGCGCCGCTGCCGCCACGCAGTCGATGGCGTCATCCATTCCCCGGCGCACGGGGTACTCCTTGCTTTTGGCTCCCGTGAGGGCGTTTACCACCGGCAGACCCATGATCTCCGCGGTGCGGCCCACGCACAGGAAGGCGCCCATCGGCATGGGGGGCAGGGGGATCAGGTTTGCGATGAGATCCCCGCGTCCTATCCCCTCGGCCTCGGAGCAGTGAAGCGCCTGCAGCATGATGTGGTATTGGTCATGGGCGGTGTTGAAAAACGGCGAAGGCATCCCGCTTGTCGTCCCCGTGGTGTAGGCCACGTTCCAGAGGGTGCTCTCCTCGAAGGTGAGGTCCGTCGCATCCGAGGCCCGGAGCCGGAAGTCTTCCGGGGAGGCCATGTAATCGGACTTGTCGACAAGCGGGAGCTTTTGCAGGTCCTCGAGTGTACGGATGTCTCCCGCCTTGATGCCCAGCTCGCGGAAACGCCTCCGGTAGAAGGGATGGGCGATCACGCACAGATCCACCGTGCGGCGAAGCCGCTCCTCCCTCACCTTGCGCAGCACATCCCCATCAGACATGCGTCACCCCCCTGGAAGGTGATCCTTCAGATTCATAAAGCCGTTGACCGATATGAGGATGATCCGCACGCTTATGGTCCCCATCGTCCGTAATACGGCCTTGCCCCGTTTGTGCTACTTGGCCGAGAGGATCTCCTCCATAAAGAGAATCTCGGGTTTGCCGCTCAGCAAAGCGCCGCTTTTCGCAAAAAAAACCTTGAAATGGGGTGTGGCCGAGTGGGCGTTCAGCGCGTCCTTATCCCTGTACCGTTCCATGAAAATGAGGGTGCTGGGGTTTTTCGAATCCCGATTCAGGGTATAGAACAGAGTCCCTTCTTCCTTCGCCACATCCTGCATCAGCTCCCTGATGGCCGCAACGGCCTCATCCACCTTGTCATCCTTAATGGGCAGCTTGGCAATCACTGAGATCATATGTTACCTCCGCTTTCATTATTGGATCATATCCCTTTCCTGTCTAACCCATATCATACTATTCATCGGTTCACACTGTCATAAAATCCCTTGACAAGAAAAAACCGCCTTCCTATACTTTCGCCCGTCGGGGCAATATCTTATCAAAAGTATCAAAAATCAACATTATCGATACCGGGCTCGCAATGGACCGCGCGCAGCCGCCGAGGCGATGACGCCGGCCGTGGAAAAGGCCAGGAATGACGGAGTCGAGGTCGCGAACCGGTGCCGGGAGAGATTCGCGAGGTCTGCCGATCGTGTCGGGCGGCATTCATACTGACAGGAGGCCACGAGCATGAATGTGAAGTATCTGATCAACCGGGCCGTGAGGGAATATCCCGATAAAACAGCGATTGCATACGACGGCGTGCGGAGGACCTTTCGAGAACTGGACAATAGGGTGAACGCCCTTGCAAACGGCCTTCTCGGTATGGGGGTGAGGAAAGGGGACCGGGTCGGGATGCTGCTTGCGAACCGTACTGAATTCATCGAGATCGACTTTGCACTTGGCAAGACGGGGATCGTCAGGGTTCCCCTCAATTTCCGCCTGACGGGCGCCGACCATCGGTATATGCTCGACGACTCGGAAGCCGATCTGTTGATCTTCGGGGAAGGATTCACCGAAGCGGTCAAGACGATTCGCCCCGGCCTGAAAACGGTCAAGCGGTTCGTCCGGGTGTCGGAAGGCCTTTCCAGGGAAAATATCCCGGGGGCGATCGATTATGAAAAACTGATCGGGGAGGGCGCTCCGGAGGACCCCTTCGGCGAGGTCGGGGAGGAAGATCTCCATACCCTCTTTTACACATCGGGGACCACGGGAAAGCCCAAAGGGGCGATGCTGTCGCAGAAGTCCTGGGCAAGCGTCGCCGTGAATCTGATCCTGGACTACGGACCTGTCACCGAGGACGATGTGATTTTAAACACCCAACCGCTGAGCCACGGGGCGGGGTTCTTTGTGCTTCCTTACTTCATCAGGGGTGCGACGAACGTTCTCATCCCGGAATTCAAACCCGCCGTCGTATTCGCGACGATCGAGCGGGAGAGGGTGACGGTCCTGAAACTGGTCCCCTCGATGCTCTACCAGCTTCTCGATGCCCCCGAAAAGGACCGGTACGATCTGAGCAGCCTCCATTCAATCATCTACGGGGGTTCCCCCATCGCCGTGCCGAGGCTCCGGGAGGCTGTTCAATTCTTCGGGAGGAAACTCGTTCAGCTTTACGGCCAGGCCGAGGCGCCGATGTGCATTTCAACATTATCGAGGGCGGACCATGTCGTCGAAGGGTCGCCGGAGGCTGTAAAGCGGCTGAGCTCGGCGGGAAAGCCGTGCGTGAACGTGGAGGTGCGGATCGTTGATGAAGAAGGCAAGGACCGGAGCCCCGGCGAGGTGGGAGAGGTGATTGTGCGGGGCGATCACCTTATGCAGGGGTACTGGAAGCTTCCCCAGGCTACCGCCGATACCCTGCGGGAGGGTTGGGTGTACACGGGTGATCTGGGCTACTTCGACGCCGCCGGATTTATCTTTCTGGTCGACAGAAAGCGCGACGTGATCATCAGCGGGGGGTTCAACATCTATCCCAAAGAGATCGAAGACGCGATTGTCATCCATCCGAAAGTCAAGGAGGTTGCCGTGATCGGCGTCCCCGATGAGAAATGGGGCGAGGCGGTCAAGGCGCTGGTGGTTCCCGTCGAGGGCGCCGAGATCAAAGAGGAGGAGATTATCGATCATTGCCGCCACCATCTGGCCGGTTTCAAGAAGCCAAAGAGCGTCGAATTTCTTGGAACACTTCCCCGCAATCCCTACGGAAAGGTCCAGAAAACGGTCCTTAGAGAGCCTTACTGGAAAGGATTCGAGCGGCGCATTCACTGAGGTGAGAAGGAAGGGTCAAAGCGATGGGGGATCAAAGCAAACCAAAAGGGTTTGAAGAGATTCAAAAGGCATGGGAAGAGCAGTGCCTGGGGCCGGCGCTGGAGGCCCGGCCCGAACGGAGGGAAAAATTTCTGACCGACATCGGTCTGAAGATCGAACGGATCTATACCCCCTCGGACCTCGAGCGGATCGATTTCAACTGCAGGGAGGATCTCGGTTTTCCAGGACAATACCCCTTTACCCGCGGCATCGATCCCGCGATGTACCGGAACAATCCCTGGATCATCCGGGCCTATTCGGGGTTCGGAGAACCGAAGCTCTGTAACGAGCGGTACAAGAAACTGATCGCCTGGGGCGCCGATGAGATTGTGATGGCCGTCGATCTGCCGACCCAGGTGGGATACGATTCGGACCATCTCATGGCCAAAGGCGAGGTGGGAAAGGTCGGGGTCGCCGTCGATACCCTCCGGGACATGGAGATCCTCTTCGAGGACATCCCGCTCAACACCTTAAGGCGGGTCAGCATGCTGGGGAATTCGTTCGGTCCGACGGCGCTTGCCCTCTTTATTGCGTTGGGGGAGAAGCAGGGACTGAAGCCCGATGATTTTGTGGTGGATCTGCAGAACGACATCCTCAAGGAATACGTCGCGAGGGGGACATACATCTTTCCCGTCCGCCCCTCGGTGAGGGTGACGGCGGACGTGGTCGGCTACTGCGCGCGACAGGCCCGGCACTGGTACCCTTCGACGCTGTGTGCAAACCACATCAATGCTGCCGGGGCAGGCTCGACCAAGGCCGCCGCCTTCGCCATGGCCAACGGTGTCTGCTATATCGACCGCCTCCTCGGAAGCGGCTACAAAATCGACGAGATCGCGCCGCTCTTCAGCATGTTCCTGGACGAGAGGGCGGATTTCTTTGTGGCGATCTGTCATTTCCGGGCCGCGCGCAAGGTCTGGGCGCGGATCATGAAGGACAGGTTCAAAGCCCAAGATCCCCGTTCGATGGCGCTCAAGATTACCGCATACTCCCACGGAGGCGAAACCCTCCTCGAGCCGATCAACAACATCGCCCGGATCACCTTGGCCGCGCTGGCCTATGTGCTGGGGGGCGTTCAGTTTCTCTATAATGCCTCCTACGACGAGGTTCTGGGGACGCCCACCGAGGAGGCCGCGAAGATCGCGGTGCGCATCCAGCAGATCCTGGCGCAGGAACTGGGGATCGCCAATACCGTCGATCCGCTGGGCGGATCCTATTTCATCGAGACCCTGACGAGCCAGATCGAAAAACAGATCCTGGAGGAATTTGAAAAGGTGGAGGCCAAGGGGGGCGCCGTTTCGGCGATCGAGCAGGGTTATTACCTGGCGGCGATCATGGACGGCGCCAACGCCCGGCAGCGAAGCTTCGACAGGGGAGAAAGGGTCTCCGTCGGGGTCAACAAGTGGAAGACTGAAACGAAAATACCCCTCGGAGCCTTCAGGATCGATCCGGCGCTGGAAAAGATGCAGGTGGAACGTTTGAACAAAGTGAAGAAGGAGAGAAACGGGAAGCGCGTGCAGGAGGCGTTGGCGTATGTGCGGGAGACGGCGGGCGGAGAGGGCAACCTTGTTCCGCCGACCCTCGAAGCGGTCAGGGCCTACGCCACAATCGGCGAGATCTGCGACGTGCTCCGGGGCGTTTTTGGCGAGTACCAGGCGCGGGAGTATTTTGGAAAAGGCGGCAGGTAATACGCGACGATGAACAGGAAACTCAGGATTCTGATCGGCAAGGTGGGGCTCGACGGACACGAGGTGGGCGCCAGGGTTGTCGCCAAGGCCCTCGCCGATGCGGGCATGGAGGTGATCTATGCGGGTCTTCGCCAGACCCCGGAGATGATAGTGAGGACCGCGATCGAAGAGGGGGTGGACCTCATCGGCATCAGCATCCTCTCAGGGTCCCACATGACCTTTTTCCCTGAGATCCTCCGGTTATTGAATCGCTACGATGCGGGCGACATCCATTTCATCGCCGGGGGCATCATCCCCGCGGAGGATGTTCAGAGTTTGAAAGCGATGGGGGTGAAGGAGATCTTTCCGCCCGAGACACCCACCTCGGTGATCGTCGATTTCGTCAAGGAATTGCTGTCTGTCGGCAAATAGCGAAACATTCGATATTCATCATGGATATTGTCACCACACGGCCGGTCAGATTAATGCCCGCGACCCCGGAGGGGCAGAAGAAGATTAACGCCGCGCTGCCGTACATGGTGCCGGATACGATCCGGGCGAAGACCTATCCCGTCGAAGATACCGGATATCTGGGCGGCGCTGGCCGTCATAGCCGGCATCCTTGCTACTCCGCAAGTATGGCGTATGATGAGCGGAGCTGTTTCCCGTGCATCCAGTTCGGGTGCAAGCCCCGAGCCGTGAAATGGAATTGGTTGTGTTTATCGCGGTGTCGCGTCGGGGAGGCCGCCGTCCACGGGAAGGGTCGCCCCGGTCGTAGGTGTCTGGCGGGTCACGAAGAACATCACCGCCCGGGCGACGTGCTGCGCGGTCACCCGCGCCTTGAGCAGGTTTCGCTGTCGATAATACTCTTCAAGCCCTTTTTCATCGAGGCCGCGGGCCTTCATACGGTCGGGTCCGACCTGCGCCCAGAGGCCCGATTTCTTTGCCCCGTGGGCGAAAACCGCGTCGGGCGAGACCATGTTCACGCGCACCCCCAGCTCCGCAAACTCGAGACTGGCGATGCGGCATAACTGGTGAGCCGCCGCCTTTGTCGCGCTGTAGGCCCCGAATTTCGCCCCGGGGGCGAACACATTTTTTGTCGAAACAAGAACGATGTCGCCGCCGATGTTCTGCAGTTTGAACCATTTTGCAGCCTGGGCCAGGAGCAGAAGGGTCCCTTCGACGTTGACGCACTCGAGCTTTCTGAACGCCGCGAGATCCATCTCGGCGAGCGCGGCCACGTGCGCCAGGCCGGCGTTGATGACGACGGTATCGATCCCGCCGAATGCGGCGACGACGGTTTCGAACGCTCCGGATACCGAGGCGTCGTCGGTCACGTCGAGCGGGACGCCGACCACACGATCTCCGTAAGCGTCCATTAAAGCGCGAACCATCGGATCGAGCGGCGCTCCGGGAAGATCGGTCACGGCGACGTTGCAGCCCTGTTGGAGCAGCTCTTCGCAAATCCCCGAGCCGATCGCCCCGGCCGCCCCGGTGACGATCG
>Ga0233425_10001307_pt1 | contig 57110 bp, 28 predicted proteins | sample Watercolumn_Towu_2_FD_181712 | JGI IMG/M metagenome (GOLD analysis project Ga0233425, IMG submission 181712) | Freshwater microbial communities from Lake Towuti, South Sulawesi, Indonesia - Watercolumn_Towuti2014_140_MG | ecosystem: Environmental > Aquatic > Freshwater > Lake | place... | reverse complement strand
ACGCGATAGGTTGCCATCGAGACCTCCTGGGCTGTATGGGATAGGGAACGCCCTATTCTGCATCAACTCGTGGCCCTTGGTCAAATTATGCAGTTGTCAAAGTGTCAACCTATTACTGAACCATCCCATGCGCAGGCTTCAGGATAAACTGTGGCGGCTCCGGGGAGATGAACCGAATGTTTGGTCATAGGTTGGATTTTGGGCATACATGCGCGGTACGACGCATTTCCAGACGGTACGCTCGCTTATTTTGACGGTGCAATCCATTTCTTGGCGGTACGCTCGCTTTGTTTTGACGGTACGACGCATTTCTTAGTGGTACACTCGCTTATTTCGACGGTACGACGCATTTCTTGGTGGTACACTCGCTTATTTCGACGGTACGACACATTTCCAGGCGGTACGCTCGCTTATTTCGACGGTACGACGTATTTCCAGACGGTACACTCGTTAATTTCGACGGTACGACGCATTTCTCGATGGTACGCTCCCTAATTTCGACGGTGTGACGCTAATTTCGGTGGAATGATGCCCGGCGAGAATATGACACCGAATCCGCCGGATGAACCGAATCGGCGCCCCGCGGCGGGAAGATTCGATCCATCCCGTTGATTCGCTGTCATATCTCCCCCTTCACCCAACCTCACACATTTCCCAACCATCCAAAAATGACGTATACTGCTGGCGATCTGACGTAGGGGTATCTGCTCAATAATCCGGGGCGCCGGTCGCAGACCGGCTGAAAGCAAGATACACCGAGTAAGCGTTTCCTGCCACGAATTACCCGAATTCAACGAAAAAGGCAGGGGGTCAATTCGTGAAATTCGTGGCTCCGATCGTCCCATGAAACGAGGCGCTCATGGATCTCCGACTTCGCTTCACCGCGCTGGCTGACAAGGACGCGCCGTTCGACGCCCCGGCGCCGATCAGCGTCCACCTGGGCCAGGATCAGGGGGACACCCCGACCTTCGACTTCCGCAACCCGCTGACCGATGCGAACCTGGCCGACCTGCGCTGGTACATCGAGCGTTACCCGGCGTGGCCGGTGGGGCCGGACTACGACCGCGCCCAGGAGGTGCAGGCCCGGATGCCGGTGATGGGCCGGGCGCTGTTCGATGCGGTCTTCCAGGCATCGCCGGACGCCATGCGCCTGTTCGAGCGCTTCGACGCGCGGCGCGGGGCCGAGGCGACGGTGACGATTGACACGGCCGAGCCGGCGATCCTGCGCCTGCCGTGGGAGCTGCTGGCCGACGCGGGCGGCTACCTCTTCTTCCGCCAGCCCGCGATCACCGTGCGCCGGCGCATGCGCCAGACCAGGACGACCCGCGTGCGGCCCTTCGACCTGCTGGTGCGCATCCTGATGGCGGTCAGCCGGCCGGAGGGGGATGGCGTGGGGTTCATTGACCCGCGCAGCTCGGCCGAGCCGCTGCTGGACGCGGTGGCGACGCTGGGCGAGGGGGTCGAGGTGGAGTTCCTGCGGCCGCCCACGGTGGCGAACCTGACCGTGCGGCTGCGCGACCGCAAAGCGCCCCCGGTGCACGTGCTGCACTTCGACGGCCACGGCGTCTACGATCCCGGCGTGGGGCTGGGCTTCCTGCTGTTCGAGGACGACGCGCGCAAGCCCGACCTGGTGGACGCGGAGCGGCTGGGCGCGCTGCTCAACGACTGCGGCGTGCCGCTGGTCGTGCTGGACGCCTGCCAGACCGCCACCCCCGACGAGCGCAACCCCTTCGGCAGCGTCGCGGCCCGGCTGATCGAGTCGGGCGTGGGCGGGGTGGTGGCGATGAACTACAGCGTGCTGGTTCCCACCGCGCGGGCGCTCACCGGCAGCTTCTACCGGGGCCTGGCCGCGGGCGAGAGCGTCGCGGCCAGCCTGGACGCCGCGCGGCTGGCCCTGCTGGCCGACACCAAACGCTTCACCCTGCACCGCCCCGGCGACGTGGAGGAGACCATCCACCTGCAGGATTGGTTCGTGCCCGCGCTGTACCAGCAGGAGGCGGAGCTGCGGCCGTTTGGGCGGGACGGACGGAGGACGAAGGAAGAAGGAAGAAAGACGAAGGAAGAAGGAAGAAAGACGAAGGAAGAAGGAAGAAAGACGAAGGAAGAAGGAAGAACGAGGGGGCAGGAGGTGTTTCCTCGCCAGCCGGAGCGCGGGGGCTTTCCGCCGGAGCCGGTGCACGGCTTCCACGGCCGGGCGCGGGAGCTGCTGGCGCTGGAGCGGCTCTTCGCCGACAAGCCCGCGGTGGTGCTGCACGGCTTCGGCGGGCAGGGCAAGACCAGCCTCGCGACCCACGCCGCCTGGTGGCTGACCCGCACGCGGCTCTTCGAGCGCGCCGCGTTCGTCTCCTTCGAGGATGGCCGCGGCCTCGACGTCGTCCTGGCCGAGCTGGGCGCCGCGTTGGTGGGCGACGACTTCGCCATCCACGAAGGGGACAAGGTCGCGGCCATCGCCGGCGCCCTGCGGGAGACCCCCACCCTGGTCGTCTTCGACAACTTCGAGACCGTCCTCCCCGACGGCGACATCCCCCTGCCGCCGGACGCGCTGAAGGCGTTGCTGGACGCGGCGGAGCGGTGGTTTGGGACGAAGGACGAGGGACGGACGACCGACGACCGACGAAAGACGAAGGACGGCAGGCGCCTTTCCTCCAACGTTCAACGTTCAACTTCCAGGCTCCTCCTCACCACCCGCGACCCCGCCCTCCCCCACGCGTTCCTGACCCCGGGCCGGACCTGTGCGCGCTACGAGCTGCCGGGGCTGGATGGGGGGGACGCGTTGGAATTCGCCGGCACTGTGCTGGCCGACGGCGGCCTGCCCCGCCCCCCGCGCGAGGCGCTGGCGCGGCTGCTGGACTTCCTGGGCGGCCACCCACTCTCCATCCAGTTGGTGCTGCCGCAGTTGCCGAAGGTTAAGGCTGAGGTCAAGGCTAAGGACGAGGCGCAGGCGGTGGCGGCGGTGATCGAGGAGTTCGATACGCTGCTGCCGGGCTTCACGCAGGGGGAGGGGAAGGCGCGCAACCAGTCGCTGGAGGCCAGCCTGCGCTTCTCGCTGCGCCGGCTGGGGGCCGAGGCCGCGGCGCTCCTGCCGCGGCTGGCCGTGTTCCGCGGCGGGGCTTGGGAACCGATGCTGCTGCGCGTCACCGAGATAGATGAGGCGACCTGGGCCGCGTTGAAACCCGCGCTCGCCAACGCCGCGCTGATCCGGGTCGAAGCGCTGCCGGGCGTGACCGTGCCCTACATCCACTTCCACCCCACCCTGGCCCCCTTCCTGGCGCGGGAGCTGACCGCCGAGCAAACCGCCGCGCTGGAAACCCGCTACTGGCGAGGATACTACGCGTTCGCCAACCTCCTCACACAGTCCGATATTCAAAACCCCATCCAGGCCCGCGCCCTGGCCGCCCGCGAGCTGCCGAACCTGCGTCGCGGTCTGCGCCTGGCCATCGCCGCCGCCGCGCTGGACGAGGCGGTGGCCTTCGCCGATAGCATCAACAAGTTCCTGGACGTCTTCGGCCGCTGGCGGGAGCGGGATGAGGTCGCGGCAGAGGTGGAGCGGGCGGTGGAACGGGGATTGGGGAACGGGGATCAGGGATTAGGAGACGGGGGGCACGCAGGAAAACCCCAATCCCCAATCCCCAGCCCCCAGTCCCTAGTCCCTAGTCCCCAGTCCCCCATCACCCAATCCCAATTCCTCCTCGAATCCGGCCGCGGGAAGCGGCTGCTCCAAGCGGGGCGAGCGGGGGAGGCGGTGGGGGTCTTCCGGGCGCTGCTGGTGCGATTGGACGCGGGCGCGGCGTTTGATGTGGGATACAATCGGATGCTGACTTTGTATAACACCGGACTGAGTCTGGCTAACCAGGGTCGTCTCGTAGCCGCGGCCGCACAATACCGGGCCGCGCTGGCGGCTGCGGAGAAGCTGGCGCAGTCGAACGATGTGCGCATCGCGGTAGGTGGCATCCACGCCGACTTGGCGAATGTGCTGGTGGGCATGGGGCAGTATGTGATGGCACGGACTGAGAGTGAGAATGCACTAAAGATTATCGACACAATGAATAATTATAGCAATAAAGGCGCTATTGTCGCTCAACTGGGGCTTCTAGCACTGAAACAAGCGGACCTAGCCGAGGCACGGAAGAGGTACCTGGAAGCATTGACAATCTCCCAGGGGATGGGCGAAAGGAAGTCTGAGGCGAGCGCCTGGCACCAGTTGGGTATGGTCGCACAGGAGGCTTGGGATTGGGTGGAGGCCGAGCGCTGTTACGAAGAGGCGTTGCGGATTCGTGAACAGATTCGTGATCTGCCAGAGCTCGCTAAAACCTACAACCAGCTTGCCTTGGTCGCCCTTGGCTCGGGTCGACTGAGGGACGCGGAGCACTGGCAACGGCGGGCGAATGCATCTCGGGAGCAGATCAACGACACTAGTGCGCTCGGCATGGGGTACGGCAACCTGGCCTACATTCTACTGGCCCAGGGCCATCTGGACGAAGCGGAGAGCTACGCTCAGCGGGCGTGGATCATCCTGGAGACCCTCGATCTGTCAGCCGAGCCATGGAAAATCTACGATATCCTGGCCCAGATCGCCGAGCGGCGGGGCCAGGTCGCGGCGGCGCGGGGGTGGCGGCGCAAGGAGCAGGAGTCGTTCGCAGCGTTTGCGGGGAGCGAGCAGCAGGTCAGGCAGTTCGAGACGTGGATCGAAGCGATCGCTGCGGCTTGTGGCGGCAATCAGGCGGCGCTTGCCCAGGTGGAGCCGACGTTGGCGGGCATGGAAGCGATAGACGAGACCAACCGGCGCTTCGTCGCCGCGGCCCGGCGCATGTTGGTGGGGGAACGGAACATTGATGCGTTGACTGATGACCTGTCTTGCGATGGCGCGCTCATCATCCGTCGCATCCTGGCGCGGCTGGCGGGGGAGGCGCACCCCCCTGCCTCCGCTCTTGACGAAGGAGAGGAGGAGGCGGCCGCGGAACCCGCCCCCGCGCCGGAAGGAGGTCTCACCCTCCCCCAGCTCCTCGACCTGGTCGAACGCGCGGCCCGCGGGGATCAGCAGTTGGGCGGCCAGTTGTTCAACGCCATGCGCGGGCTGGCGGCCGATCGGCAGCAGCCGGCCGAGCTGCGCGCCCTGGGCGAGGTGCTCTTCCGCGTCCTCATCGGCGACCACGATCCCAACCTGGATCGGCTCCCGCCGGAGCTGGCGTCCGCGGTGCGCGGGCTGTTGGGCCGGTTGCGCGCAGGGTGAGAGGGGGGAAGGACGGAGGATATGACAATGAATCAGCAGGATTGATCGAATCAGTTCGCCGCGGTGGCGCGATTCGGTTTATCCGGTGGATTCGTTGTCATATCCATCCCCACTTCACGGTTAGTCTCCTGACCTGAACTGTGCTATACTCCGTTTGACGTTCGATGCTTCCCGCCACTTTCGCCATGCGGTCACGGTGTTCCCCGCGACGCGGTGGCTGCGTTTTGGGAGTTCCCATGGCTTCCGTCAAACCCCTCCTGGCGCGCACGCATCCCCTCCCTGACATCTGGGGCGAGGGCGCGCTGTTCGCCTTCTCCGGCATGGATGGCCCGACCTGCTCGGCGTCGAACTTCGTGTTGGCCTTCGGCCATGAGCCTTATGATCTGGTGATCCAGACCGCCGACGCCTATCTCCTGAAGCTCCGGCTGGCGGACGGGGGCCGCGTGTTGGCTGCGACCGGCGACCTGCTGGCCGTCGAGACGCCGGCCGGCGAGCTGATCGTCACTTTCAGCGCGTGGCACACCGTCGTCGGGCGCCTGCCGGCGGGCGCGACGGTCGAGCTTGCGCCGTTGCCATCCGCCGCCGAGACCGATCTCTGGGCGCCGCACCACGACCCGCGCTGCCTGAGCGAGACGGAGACGGTGGCGTTGCGTTGCCGCGGCCGGGGCTTTGCCGTGGCCTACGGCGAGACGCCGGAGTCCGCCGCCGGCCGCGCCGAGGCCGGGCTGGGGGCGGATTTGGCGGGTGAGGTCGCGTCTCGACTGGCGTTCTATGCAAACGTAACGCCGGTTGCCAACCGGCGCGACATCCCTTTCCTCTGCAAATGCGCCAGCGTGATGAAGGTCAACACCCTCGCGGCCGAAGGGGCCATCGGCCGGCGGTGGTCAACGCCCGACCGGATTCCGCACCGGCACATGTGGCTGTGGGATTCCGTCTTCCACAGCTTCGCGATGAACCGGGTTGATCCGCGGCTGTCCAGCGATTTTTTGCTGGCGATGCTGGAAGCGCAACACCCCGACGGCATGATCCCACACATCCGGGCCGTCTCCGGCCGCACCTCCGAGGTGACGCAGCCGCCGCTGCTGGCCTGGGGTTTCTGGGAGAACCACGCTTTTCTGGGCGACAAGGCCCTGTTGGGTGAGATCTTCCCCCGCCTCGAAGCGTACCTGGCGTGGAATGGGGCGCACCGCGACCGTAACGGCAATGGATTGCTCGAATGGGCGATCGAGGCCAATATCCGGTCGCGTTCCGGCGAATCGGGCATGGATAACTGCTCGCGCTTCGACGGCGCAACCACCCTCGACGCCGTGGATTTTTCGGCTTACCAGGCGCATGACATGGCTTGTCTGGCGCGGATCGCCGATGTGTTGGGCTTGGGGGAGCGGGCCAGGCTCTGGCGCCAGCGCAGCCGGGCGATGGCCGCCGCGATCCAGTCGTGGCTGTGGAATCCCCAAAAGCAGTTCTTCTGTGATCGCGACATGGACGGCGCTTTCATCCCGGTGCGCGCGGTCTCCGGCTTCATGCCGCTGCTCCTGGATGATGTGCCGTCCGAACGCATTGATGCGCTGGAGCGGGCGCTGCACGACCCGAACGCGTTCGGCGCGGCCTGCCCCATCCCCTCGGTGGCGCTGGATGAGCCGACCTGGTCCACCGACATGTGGCGCGGCGCGGCGTGGATCAACATGAATTTCATGACGATCCTCGGCCTGGCGCGGCACGGCCGGGGGGAAACGGCCGCGTGGCTGGCTGACCGGACGCTGGCCTTTGTCCGGGAGGCATATGAACGGCACGGCGTGCTCTTCGAGTTCTACGATGCCCGCGGCCAACGCCCGCCGATGTCCTGCGACCGCAAAGGCCCGGTGTCTGGCCGCTACGATATTCGCGCGAAATACGAGGTCATTCGTGATTATCACTGGACCGCCGCGCTCTGCTTCGAGTTGGCGCTCAGGCGCCTGACGTTTGACGTTTGACTCCTGATCCCTGACACCTGACTCCTGACCGAAAGGACTTTTCCATGCCCCCACGTCGTGTTCATTACGTTCTCAGCACCCATTGGGATCGTGAATGGTATCAAACTTTTCAGGACTATCGCTATCGCCTGGTGCGCTTGCTGGATCGCGTCATCGCGGGCTGGGAGCGCGATGAGCTGCGCGGGCCGTTCCAGTGCGACGGCCAGGCGATCATCCTGGAGGATTACCTGGAGGTGCGGCCGGAACGCCGCGGCCAGGTCGAGCGTTTTGCCCGCGAAGGCAAATTCGTCATCGGCCCCTGGTACGTGCTGCCCGACGAGTTCCTCGTCTCCGGCGAGTCGCTGATCCGCAACCTGGCGCTCGGCCGTCAGGTCGCGCGCCAGTTCGGCGGCCAGCCCTCGAACGCCGGCTTCCTGTGCGACATGTTCGGCCACAACAGCCAGATTCCGCAGATCTTTGCTGGCTTCGGTATCCCCGGCGGCTTCATCTGGCGCGGGGTGAACATCGCTGATCAACGTTTGATGCGCTGGCGCGGGGCGGATGGCACGGAGCTGCCATGCTACCGCTTCGGCCACAACGGCTATTGCAGCTTCGCCAGCGATGCGCGCTACGCGCGCGACCCGCAGTCCGATCCCGACCCGGAGCTGCTGCGCGAGCGGTTGGAGGCGTTCCTGACCCTGGAAGGGTTGGAGACGCAGACCGGGCCGCTGTTGGCCTTCGACGGCGGCGACCACATGGAATGGGATCGCGCGATGTATGCCGTGATCGCCGAGCGGTTGGGCCGGCCCCGCGACGGTTTTGAGGTCGTCCACACATCGCTGGATGCCTACCTGGCCGAGATGGCGCCGCTGGCCGGGGAGATCGCGGCGGTGGTCGAAGGCGAGCTCCGGGAGCCGGGCCTCTATGCGATGGAGACCGACCACCAGTGGCTGATCCCCGGCGTCGGCTCCAGCCGGGTCTGGATCAAGCAGGCCAACGCCGCGTGCCAGTCGGTGCTCTGCCAGTGGGCCGAGCCGTTCAGCGCGCTGGCGCAGCGGGCGACCGGCGCGGCCTATCCGCAAGGCTATCTCGACGTGGCGTGGAAGTGGCTGCTGATGAACCATCCGCACGACTCGATCTGCGGCTGCTCGATTGACGCCGTGCACGAGGATATGAAGTTTCGCTTCGCCCAGGCGCAGCAGATCGGCGCCCGGCTGACGACCGAGGCGACGCGCACGCTGGCGGCCAGCGTGCAGGGCGATATCGCGGCCGACGAGGTGCGGGTGACGGTCTTCAATCCGCTGCCGGCACCGTTCGCCGGCGTGGCCGATCTGCGCCTGGAGATCCCGCCGGCGTGGCCGCTCTTCAACTTTAACATGGGCGCGTTCCAACCGACGCCGGCCTTCCGCATCTACGGCCCGGACGGCGCCGAGCTGCCCTATCAACGGCTGGGCCAGGCGACCGACCGCAGCCGCTTCCGCACCTATGGCGTTTCGTTCCCGAAAAGCTATAAAGTGACCGAAGTCCCGGTCGCGTTGCGCCTGGCCATCCTGGCCCTGGGCTACACTACGCTGACGCTGCGGCCGGGCGAACCGGGCCAGCCGACGCGCCATCCCCTCGTGCCCGGCCTGGCGACCAGCGAGCGCTCGATGGCGAACGACCGCCTGTCGGTCACAATTGAGCCGAACGGCACGCTGACCCTGCTGGACAAGCGCACGGGCCGCAGCTTCTCGCGGCTGCTCACCTTCGAGGATCGCGCCGACATCGGCGACGGCTGGAACCACGGCGTGGCGCTCAACGACCAGACCTTCGTCTCGACGGCGTGCCGGGCGAGCGTGGCGCTGGTGCACAACGGGCTGCAACTGGCGGCCTTCCGTGTGCGTGCTATAATGGAGCTGCCGGAGGAGTTCGACTTCCGGCAGATGGTGCGCGCCGACCGCTGGGCGCCTTTGATCGTGGACAACCTGGTGACCCTGCGCGCGGGCGCCGAGCACGTCGAGATCGAGACGACCGTCCACAACGTTGTGAAGGATCATCGGCTGCGCGTCCTCTTCCCGACCGGCGCGCAGGCCGACACTTACCTGGCCGATATGCAGTTCGATGTGGTCGAACGGCCCATTGCCCTGCGGGCCGACAACCACCTGTATCGCGAGCCGGAAATCGAGGCCAAGCCGCAGCAAACCTGGACGGCCGTCTTCGACAAAACCGGCGGGCTGGCCGTCATCAGCACCGGGCTGCTGGAGAGCGCGGTGAGCGACCTGCCGGAGCAGCCCATCGCGCTGACCCTCTTCCGAGCCACGCGGCGCACGGTGAACACCGATGGCGAGCCGAACGGTCAGTTACAGGGCGAGCTGCGCTTCCGTTACTGGATCGCGCCGTTGGCCGGCGAGCCGGATCGCGCCGCGCTGTGCCGGCTGGGGCAACAGCTCGAAGGCGGCCTGCGCGCGGCCATCTTGATGGCCGAAGACCAGGTGCAGCAGCGTGTGCAGGCTGGCGATCCGTACGGCGACCCCAACTGGACCGCCGTATCATTGCCGCCAGCCGCCGGCTTCCTGCAAGTCAGTGGCCCGGCGGTCGTCACCAGCCTGCGCCAGGTTGACGTGGGACTGGAACTGCGCATGTTCAACCCTGAGGCGGAGGATGGCCGTGCGATCATCACGCTGGGCGACTGGCCCGGCGCGATCCCGGCGCACGCGCAGCCGGTCAACTTCGAGGGCCAGCCGGTGGGCCGGCAGTTGGCGTTCGCCGATGGCCGGCTGGCGGTCAGCCTCGGCGCAAAAAAGATCGTGACGTTGCGGCTGGCATGAATCGGTAGGGGCGCACGGCCGTGCGCCCCTACGCCATCGGGGGGTCAACGCATGGGCATCTATTCCGATCATCTCCCACACGAAGTCCGGCTCGAACGGATGCGGCCGGAACAGATCGAGGCGGCCAAAGCGGAGCGGCCGGCGATCTACGTGGCGTGCGGCTCGGTCGAGTGGCACGGCTACCACAACCCGGTCGGCCTGGACACGCTCAAAGCGCATGAGCAGCTCGTCGGGCTGGCGAGCCGGCTGGGCGGGCTTGTCTATCCGCCGATCTTCCTCGGCACGGGCGGCGGTCACACCCAATGGCCCAGTTCCTTCATGGTCAGCCCCGAGCCGATGATCCGGGTCCTCGCCGACCTGCTCCATGGCTTCGAGCGGGACGGCTATCGCAAGGCGCTCCTGTTGTCCGGCCACTATCCCAACCAGCGAGAGTACATGTTGCCCGCGGTGTCGGCTTATCGTGAGGCGGGCGGGACGATGGACGTCCTCTCCCTTATCGAAAACCAGGCCCCGGGCGTGGCCGGCGATCACGCGGCGAAGTACGAGACATCGTACATGCTGTACCTGTGCCCCGACCTGGTGGATCCGGCGCGGCTGCGCGCCGGCCGCCACGCCGTCGCGGACATCGCCGCGGCCGATCAGGTCGTGAATTGGATGGGGGATGCGTATCGCGGGCATCCCTGTTATGGGCTGGTCGGCCTGGACCCGCGGGCCTATGCCTCGGCCGCGGTGGGGCAGGAGCACACCGAACGGCTGCTGGCGTACCTGGCCGCATGGCTGGATGCGTGAGATAAGGAATTGTATAGGCCGTCGCAACACGCCAGCGCCCTGAGCGGAGTCCCGCTGCCGTTGGGCGGGACGCAGTCGAAGGGTGTGGCCGTGGCGATAGGCGCTCCGGCATCCTTCGGCTACGGTCACATGCTTCGACTGCGCTGCTCCGCTCAGCAGGCGTGACTTTCGCTCACGCGCAGCGTGCCTCTGCTTGGGTGTCTTGTGAACTGATGGAGGAAGTCAGATGTTGCACCGATTCACCCCGATCTTTGATCGTTTGTTTGAGCAAATCGCGACTCTGCCAGTGATTGATTGCCACGAGCACGCCGACGCCGGGCTGTTCGGCCCTGACGGCTATGCGCGGCTGCCCGCGCCGGCCGAGCCAATCGCGGCCCTGACCAACGGCTATGTCCTCAGCGATTTCTACAGCGCGGGCGCCGACTACGCCACTTGCGATCTGCTGCAGGATGCGAGCGCGCCGACCGAGCGCAAGTGGCCGGTCTTTGCGGCGCTCTGGCCGAAGCTCGAGCATACGGCCTATGGCCGCGTGACGAAGCTCGTGCTGCGCGATCATTACGGCGAGCCGGAGTTGACGTTGGCCGCGCTGCGCCGCGTCGGCGAACAGCTCGGCGCGCGCGCGCCGTCGTACCATGCCGAGGTCTTCGATCGGGCGCACATCCGCCTGGCGCTGACCGACGTGCTGAACTGGCGGCCCGATTCGATGGCGCGCTATCTGTCGGGCAGCCTGAACCTGCCGGCCCACATGCGGCTGATGTTCCCGCTGCGGCTGTTCCATGTGCTCCGCAGCGACGAGCCGAACGCCCACGACTTCGATGGCGTTCAGAAGATCGGCGGTTGGGCCGACCGGCATGTCACCTCGTTGGACGAATTCCTGGAGGCGGTTTTCCTCGTGCTGCGGCAGGCCAAAGCGCGCGGCGCGGCCGGACTGAAGGATCAGTCGGCCTATAGCCGCTCGCTCAACTACGACGTCGCGCCGCGCGCCGACGCCGAGCGCCTTTTCAACCGGCTCCTGTCTGACCCGCGCAGCGCGCTGGGCTGGCCGGAGGCGAAGCCGCTTGATGACTTCCTCTTCCACCAGTACATGCGTTTCGCCCGCGAGCTGGACATGCCCGTGCAGCTTCACACCGGGCACATGGCCGGCGTCTGGAACCGCGTGGACAAGGCCGACGCCGGGTTGCTGGCCCCTGTTCTGGAGTTGCACCAGGGGGTGCGCTTCGATCTGTTCCACGGCAACTGGCCGGAGCTGGGGCCGCTCCTCTTCCTCGGCAAGAACTATCCGAACGTCGCGCTCGACTGCTGCTGGCTCCAGATCATTGACCCGCTCTATGCCGAAGAGCTGCTGCGCCGCGCCGTCGTGACGATCCCCCACAGCAAGATCCACGGCTTCGGCGGCGACTACGTGGACGCGCCCGAATACAGCGCCGCGCACCTCACCATCGCCCGCGCCGTCATCGCGGCCGCGTTGGCCGACCTGGTCGAGCGCGGCTGGTTGGACGAAGTTGAGGCCGTGCGTATCGCAGCCGACTGGCTGTTTAACAACCCCAACGAATTTTTCAAGTTGGGGTTGTTGGGGGATAATAGATAGCCAAAGATCACACAACAGGAGAAACGACTCGTGGAAGAACGATCACTCGCATTTCTGAAAGACCTCTTGGCCGCCCCAAGCCCGTCGGGGTTCGAGCAGCCCGCCCAAAAGGTGTGGCGTGAGTATATGGCGCCGTTCGCCGACCGGATCACTACCGACGTGCACGGCAACTGCATCGCCGCTTTGCACGAAGGCGGCCCGACGCGCATCCTGCTGGCGGGCCATGTGGACGAGCTGGGCTTCATGGTTAGCTATATCAACGATGAAGGCTTCATCTTCTTCAAGACCATCGGCGGCTTCGACCTGAACATCATCCCTGGCCGCCGCGTGCGCATCCACACCAGGAACGGCCCGGTCTCCGGCGTCACCGGCAAGAAGGCGATCCACGTGATGACCGAAGAGGATCGCAAGAAGAAGCTGGAGATCGAGAACCTCTGGATTGACATCGGCGTGAAGGACAAGAAGGAAGCGGATTCGCTGGTGCGCGTGGGCGATCCGGTCACCTACGCCGAGAGCTTCGAGATCGTGCGCAGCCAGATCGCGGCCTCGCGCGCGTTCGATGACAAGGCCGGCAGCTTTGCGGTGGGCGAAGTGCTGCGGCTGCTGGCGGGGAAGACGTTCGACGCCGCGGTCTATGCCGTCTCGACCGTCCAGGAAGAGGTGGGGCTGCGCGGCGCGCGCACCAGCGCCTATGGCATTGACCCGAAGGTCGGCGTGGCGGTGGACGTGTGCCACGCGACCGATCACCCCGATATAGAGCGCAAGCGGGTCGGCGACATCAAGCTGGGCGGCGGCCCGGCCATCGCCCGTGGGCCGAACATCAGCCCGATCGTCGAGCGGATGCTGATCGAGGCGGCCGAGGCCGAGGGGATCCCCTATCAGCTTGAGGCCGCGCCCGGCGGCACCGGCACCGACGCCAACGCCATCCAGTTGACGCGCGCCGGCGTCGCCACCGGCCTGGTGAGCATCCCGTTGCGCTACATGCACACCGCGGCCGAGATCATCTCGCTGGAAGACCTGGCGAACGTCTCCCGGCTGCTGGCTGCGTTCATCGTGCGCGTGAAGGACGAGACCGACTTCACGCTGTAGAAGGTTCTGACCTGAACAAACCAGCGACCAAACGCTCACCACAAAGGCACGAAGTCACCAAGCACACCAAGAAGATCGCTTCTTTGGTGCTCCTTTGGGCCCTCGTGTCTTCGTGGTGAGGTTACGTCTGCCATCGAGGAGGACACGCCATGCCCGGCATGATCGTCGCCCCCGAGCCGCTCGCCGTCGAGGCGGGCGCGGAGGTTTTGATGCGTGGCGGCAACGCCGTTGATGCCGCCGTCACGTGCGCCTTTGTGGAAGGCATCGTCAACCCGATGAACTGCGGCATCGGCGGTTACATGCTCGCCACGCTGCACCTGGCCGGCGCCACCGGCGCGGCCGGCCAGACCGTCACCCTCGACGCGCCCGCGCTGGCCGGGTCGCTGACGACGCCCGATATGTGGCAGGCCGCGTCGCTCGGTCCGAACCCGGAAGGGTGGGGTTTCCTCGTGCGGGATCGGCTCAACTACATGGGTTACACCTCGATCTGCACGCCCGGCGCAGTGCGCGGGCTGGCGACGCTGCTGGCGCGCCATGGCACGGTCTCGTGGGCGGATGCCATTGCGCCGGCGGCCCGGATCGCGCGCGCGGGCTTCATGGTCGGGCAGACCCTCGCCGCGTCATGGCGCTACCGGGCGCGTGATCCGCGGCTCTGCAACACGCTGGACTGCCTGGAAGCCAACCCGGAGGCGCGGCGCATCTACCTGCGGGAGGGCGGCGAGCCGCTCGAACCCGCCGACATGCTCCGCAACCCGGATTATGCCGCCATCCTGGAACGTCTGGCAACCCGCGGGCCGGACGACTTCTACACCGGCGAGTTGGCGGCGGAGATCGGCCGTGATCTGGCCGCTAACGGCAGCTTCGTCACCGCGGAAGACTTGGCCGGCTATGCTGTGCGCGACATCGCGCCGCTGGCGGGCACGTATCGCGGCTGGGAGGTGCGCACCTCGCCGCCGCCCCACGGCGGGCCGACCCTGCTCGCCGCGCTGAACATCCTGGAAGGGTACGATCTGCCAGGCATGGGCCACAACTCGGCGGAGTACATCTACCAGGCGGCGATGGCGCTCAAGGCGGCTTTCGCCGACCGCAACCCCTATCTGGGCGACATGGCGTTCGTGGACGCGCCCCTCGATTGGATGATCTCCAAAGGCCGGGCGGCCGAGTGGCGGGATCACATTGCCGCGGGCCGGCCGATCGTGGTGGATTACGTGCCGCCGGAGCCGCCCGACACAACTCACGTCAGCGTCGTGGACCGGCGCGGCAACTGCGTCGCTCTGACCCACTCGCTCGGCTCTGGGTCGGGGGTCATCACGCCGGGGCTGGGTTTTGTCTACAATAATTCGCTGTGCAACTTCAACCCCATGCCGGGCACGGCCAACTCGATCGCTCCAGGCAAGAGCCGCACCACCGGCATGACGCCCACGGTCATCTACCGCGATGACCGGCCCGTCCTGGTGATCGGCGCGCCGGGCGGGACGAAGATCATCACATCGGTGCTGCAAGTCCTGCTCAACATCCTCGACTTCGGCATGAGCCCGAGCGAGGCCGTGCTGGCCCCGCGCTTCGACTGCCAGGGGGATCTGATCATCTGCCAGCCGCGTATCCCGCGCTTCGTGCGCGACGAAGTGGCGCGACGGCATCCGGTCGCGGTCAGCTCGATGAGTCACGGCGGCATGGGCCTGGTGCATGTGATCGCGCTCGATGGGGCGACGGGCAAGCTCGCCGGCGGCGCGGACACGGGCGCGGGGGGCATGGCGCTGACAGTGTAGACCGTCGGTTACACTAATGTCGCAATGAGTTCTTGGAGGCAGTTGACAGACTGACTCGGCTGTGCGATACTTTGAGTATGCGAGGCGCCCTGCCTTGCAGATCGGTCCATCATATCCCATATTCATCAGGCCCCCAGGAGGTTGAGCCATGGAGACCAGGTACTCACGACGATCGTTCCTGCGCATGATGGCGAGCGCCTCGGCCGCGTTGACGGCGGCGGCGTGCGCCGCGCCGGCGGCAACGCCGGCCCCCCAGCCCCCGGCCAAGGCCGCTCCTGCAGCCGCCCCAACCGCCACGGCGGCGCCGGCGGCCGCCCCCCAACCCAAAGCCGGTCAGACCAAGATCCAGTTCATGTGGTGGCCCGTAGGCGGCGACCGCGGCTTGAAGGCCATGGACGCAGCCATGAAGCCGTTCGAGGATGCCAACCCGCAATTCTTCGTCGAGAAGATCCCGGTGGCGCAGAACTACTTCGACAAGTTGTTGACAATGTACGCCGGCGGTACCCCGCCCGATGTCCATGCGGTGGACAATTATAACATCACCGAGATCGCGGACAAGGGCGTGGTGATGGAATTGGAGCCGCTGATCGCCAAGGATCAAGCCTTCAAGCTCGACGATTTCTTCCCCGCCGCGCTCAAGGAAGGCGTCTGGAAGAGCAAGCGTTATGCGCTGCCCTATATCGGCAGCACGCGCATCATGTTCTTCAACATTGATCTGATCCAGGCCAAGGGCCTGGAAACTCCCGACAAGCTCTGGGAGAAGGGCCAATGGACGTGGGAGAAGATGGTGGAATACGCCAAGAAGTTGACTGATGCTTCAGGCGGCCCCGCCAAGACGATCTACGGCTTCTTCGACGATCGAACCTTTAGCGCAGGTGGGCTCTCCAACTGGATTTGGGGCTCCAAGGGTGATCTACTGAATGCAGATATGACCAAGTGCGTGCTGAACTCAGCGGAGGCGGTGGCGGGGATCAAGTTTATGCAAGACTTGGTCCATAAAGACAATGTGGCGCCGAAGGCCGATGCCATGAAGGATGTAGACTTGGTGGCGACCGGTCGCGTAGGCATGTGGATGAGCTGGCGCGGCCTGAGTGTCGCCTACCGCGCATTCTCCTACAAGTGGGATGTCGTGCCCGCTCCGGTCGGCCCGGCCGGCAAGCTGACCCTCTACAAGGGCAACTCGATGTGCATCGCCAAGGCGACCAAGATCATCGAGCCATCGTGGCAGTTGGCAAAGCACATCACCGGCCCGGTGGCGGATCAGGCGTACATCATGAACGGCGGCGCGACCCCACGCAAGGACAATCGCGAGACTCTCATGAAGAGCACCCCGCCGCAGAACAACCAGTACTTCTACGACCCGCTCAACGAGGGCTGGACCAAGATGTTGCCCTTCAATCCCAAGTGGCGCGAGTGGACGACTGAGTCGAACAAGTTCTTCGACCGCGTCTTCCTCGACAATGAGGATGTGCAGAAGGTGATGAATGAGCTGGCGCCGGCAGTGGAGAAGATCCTGAAGGCGTAGTCGTCTCCCTCACGGATAGAAGGGAACACGGATGCGAAGATATATCATCATCGGTGTTCCTTTCTATCGGTGGGGCGCTCGTAGCCTCCACATCACGAGGTAACGCGCCTATGACCGTTCCTGCGCTCGCCCCCGCGGCTCGCAGCCCGCGGCTCACCTATCGCACGCGCGAGGAGATCGCCGGTTGGCTGCTGGCCGGCCCCTGGATCCTGGGCTTCCTCCTGTTCACCGCCGGGCCGATGCTCGCCTCGATCTGGCTCTCCTTCACGTCGTGGGACCTCCTCGGCGCCCCGAAGCTCGTCGGCCTGGCGAACTACATCCGGCTCTTCACCGATGACCCGTCGGCGTGGCGCGCGCTGCGGGTGACGACGGTCTACGCGTTCACCTCGGTGCCGTTGGCCGTCGGGCTGGGGCTGCTGGTCGCCATGCTCCTCAACGAGAACATCCGCCTGCAGGGGCTGTTCCGCACCGTCTACTACCTGCCCTCGGTGGTCTCCGGCGTGGCGGTGGCGCTGCTCTGGCGCTGGCTCTTCTCGCCCGATTTCGGGCTGATCAACGCCTTCCTGGCGGTGTTCGGCATCCGTGGCCCGGCCTGGCTCTCCGACGCGAACTGGGCGCTGCCCGCGCTGATCATCATGAGCATCTGGGGCGTAGGCAGCGGCATGGTGATCTACCTGGCCGGTCTGCAGGGCGTGTCGACCGCGCTCTACGAAGCCGCCGAGTTGGACGGCGCGAACGGCGCGCAACGCTTCTGGAACATCACCGTGCCGATGATCTCGCCGGTGATTTTTTTCCAGGCGGTCATGGGCATCATCGGCGCGTTGCAGACCTTCACTCAGGCGTTCATCATGACGGACGGCGGCCCGAAAGAGGCCACCCTGTTCTACCTGCTCTATCTCTATCGCAACGGCTGGGTGTACTTGAAGATGGGCTATGCCTCGGCGCTGGCCTGGGTGCTCTTCATTTATATTATGATCCTGACCCTGCTGATCCTGCGCTCGTCGGCGGCCTGGGTCTACTACGAAGGCTCGACGCGGAGGTAAGCGATGGCCGGATCTGTCACCCTGCGATTGACTTCACCCGCCGCGGCCGGCCATGACTTCTGGGCCAGCCGGCGGCGTCAGCAGGCGGTCAAGATGGTCTTCGTCTATCTCCTGCTGCTGATCGGCGCGATAGCCGTCTCCATCCCGTTCGTCTGGATGGTCTCCACTTCGCTGAAGAACCTGGGGCAGGTCTTCCTCTTCCCGCCGCAATGGATCCCGAACCCCTTTGTCTGGCGTAACTACTACGACGCGCTGACCGTGGTACCGTATCTGCGCTTCTTCATGAACACCGTCATCGTGACGGGGATCAGCATCGTGGGCATCATGCTCTCCAGCAGCCTGGCCGCGTACTCTTTCGCCCGCCTGCGCTGGCGCGGCCGCGATGTCGTCTTTTTGGTCGTGCTCGCCACCATGATGTTGCCGACCCAAGTCACGCTGATCCCGCAGTTCATCATTTTCAAGAATCTGAAATGGATTGACACCTTCCTGCCGCTCATCGTGCCGGTCATGTTCGGTACCGCGTATCAGGTGTTCCTCCTGCGCCAGTTCTTCATGACGATCCCGCTCGAGATGGATGAAGCCGCGCGCATGGACGGCTGCAGCATCCTGGGCATCTACTGGCGCATCATCCTGCCGCTCTCCAAGCCTGCGCTGATGACCGGCGCGCTCTTCGCCTTCCGTTTCCGCTGGGATCAATTCCTGGAGCCGCTGATCTTCCTCAACACCCCGCGCAACTTCACCATTGCCCTGGGGCTGCGCCTCTTCCAGGATCAAAATCTGACCAACTGGAACCTGCTGATGGCGGCAAGCTGCGTCTCGATGCTGCCCGTGCTCTTGACCTTCTTCTTCGGGCAGAAGTATTTCATCCAGGGGGTCGTCATCAGTGGGGTGAAAGGATAATTATCAGATGAAAGCCATCATGGTTATGTTCGACTCGCTCAACCGGCACATGCTGCCGCCCTACGGCTGCGATTGGGTGCACGCGCCCAACTTCGCGCGACTGGCCGAGCGGAGCGTCACCTTCGACACGTCTTACGTGGGCAGTATGCCGTGCATGCCCGCGCGCCGCGAGTTGCACACCGGCCGCTACAACTTCCTCCATCGCAGTTGGGGGCCGCTGGAGCCGTTCGACGACTCGATGCCGGAGCTTCTTAAGCGCAATGGCATCCACACGCATCTCGCCAGCGATCACTACCATTATTGGGAGGAGGGCGGCGCCACCTATCACACGCGCTACAACACCTGGGAGATCGCGCGCGGCAAGGAAGGGGAACCGTGGAAGGGGGACTTGCGGCCGATTGAGATCCCAGAATCAGCCGATGGCCGCGTGGGCGCGTGGGTGCGCCAGGATTGGGTCAATCGCAAGTACATGACGCGAGAGGAAGATCAGCCGCAGCCCAACACCTTCAAGATGGGGCTGGAGTTCATGCGCACGAACGCGCGGGAAGATAACTGGTTCCTGCAGATCGAGACCTTCGACCCGCACGAGCCGTTCTTCACCCAACAGCATTACAAGGATCTCTACCCGCATGAGTACCACGGCCGCCACTTCGACTGGCCTAACTACCGTCGCGTCACCGAGACGCCGGAGGAGGTGCAGCACTGCCGCTATGAGTATGCCGCGCTCGTGAGCATGTGCGACGCGTACCTGGGCAAGGTGCTGGATGCGATGGATGAGCTTGACCTCTGGAAGGACACGTTGCTCATCGTCAACACCGACCACGGCTTCCTCTTGGGCGAGCACGACTGGTGGGCGAAGGTCGTCCAGCCGTTCTATGAAGAGGTCGCGCACACGCCGCTCTTCATCTGGGATCCCCGGTCGGGCGCCCGGGGCGTGCATCGCCAGGCGTTGGTGCAGACGATTGACCTGCCCGCGACGATCCTGGAATACTTCGGCATCCCCCTTCCCCCGGACATGCAGGGCGTCCCGCTGCGCCAGACCCTCACCGACGACACGCCGGTGCGCGCGGCCGGGCTGTTCGGTCTCCACGGCGCGCAGGTCAACGTGACCGATGGCCGCTATGTCTACATGCGCGGGCCGGCCAGCCCGGCGAACCGGCCACTCTTCGAGTATACGCTGATGCCCGTGCATATGCGTCACACTTTCGAGGTGGGCGAACTGCAAAACATCGGCCTGGCCGAGCCGTTCCCCTTCACCAAAGGCTGCCGGACGATGCAGATCGCGGGCCGGAACTGGCCGGGCCTCAGCGGGCCGACGATCTTCGATACCCTGCTCTTCGATCTCCAGGCCGACCCGCGCCAGGCGCACCCGATCACCGATCCGGCCGTCGAGGCGCGGATGATCGAGCACCTGGCGCGGCTGATGCGGGAGAACGACGCGCCGCCAGAGCAGTTCGCGCGGTTGGGGCTACCGATGGCCCGATGATTCCTCCGACCAACATCAGACAGGATGGACAGGATATACAGGATGACCATATGCCTATCCTGTTCATCCTGTATATCCTGTCTGTCTGCGGCTTGTCTGAGCCAGGAGAGAACTGAATGACCGAACCCATGACCCCACGCGAACGTTGGCGCGCCGCGCTGCGGATGCAACCGGTGGATCGCCTGTCGTTTTGGCCGAAGATCTTCGATAAGTCGTACACCCAGGCCCAGGCATCCTCCTTCCGGGAGATGAGCATCCCGGATTTATACGCGTACCTCGGCTGCGACCCGCACGTGCCGCTCCCCCCCTGTACTCGCGAGGCGCGCACAACGACTGCGGTCGAGAGCGTAACGACTGATAACGTGCGCGTGACGACTTACACTGCCCCTTCGGGCGTCCTGGAGGCGGTTGACCATTTCGACGCGGATTCAGGCTCCTGGCATCCGGTCATTTTTCCAGTGAAGACGCGTGAAGACATCGGCGTGATGAGGGAGATCTTCGAGGACTGCCGGATCGAACTCGACCCCGAGACGCTCGAAGCCAATCGCAAGACGGTCGCTTGGATCGGCGAGAACGGCTCCACCTGGACCGGCATCGGCCGCTCGCCGTTGATGAACTGGCTGGAATTCGTAGCGGGGATCGAAGGCGGGCAATACCTGCTGGCCGACTATCCGGCGGAGGTCGAGGGGCTGTTCGACGCCATGCACGCGGTGCTCGTGCGTTCGGCCGAGATCCTGACCGAGCACTCGCCGGTGGACGCGCTCTACATGATTGAAGACACCTCCACCACCTACGTCTCGCCCAAGCAGTACGACCGTTACTGCAAGCCGCAGATCAGCGAGTACGGGGCCATCGTGCGCGGGGCGGGCCGGCCGCTGATGCTGCACATGTGCGGACACCTCATGGGGCTACTGCCAACCCTGGCAATTATGCCGGCCGACGGCTTTGAGGCTTTCACCACGCCGCCGGTGGGCAACACGACCTTGCTCGACGGCCGTACTGAATGCCCCGACAAGACGCTCGTCGGCGGGACGAACGCCGCGCTCTGGCTGGAGCCGGCCGAGCGGATCATCGCCGAGATCGCGGCCGACCTAGACGCGCTGCCGCATCATCGCGGGATCGTCATCAGCTCGGCCGGCATGATGCCGCCCGGCTGCCGGCCGGAGACGATCAAGCAGGTGTGCGAGTGGGTGCATGCGTATAGGGCGCGCATGTGAGGAGATTCTCGCCGTACAACGCCGCCGCTGCGCGCGTTTCGGCCGCGGGAAAGAGACTCAGCCGCGCACGATCGCCCGGATTCAGGCGCATGAACGCGTCCCGGCAACGTTCGGTGAGGATCAACTCGGCCGGGCCGAGTCGGTTGACGGTGCGGATCAGGGTCAGGGCAAGCGGATCATGCGACGAGAACAAGGGCAGGCCACGCTGCTCAAAGACGCGGCGCAGCGGCGAGGTCGGCGCGTCGGCGCTGACGCCGAACTCGACCTCCAACACATCCGAGGACAGCAGGTAGGTGACCTCGAAGCCGGCCGCCGGCTTCGCGCGCACGTAGAGGCGCTCGACGACATCGGCGCCGTTATGATCCGCAGCGCCGGCCCCCTCCTGCCCGTGGGCCGGGGCCAGGAGCTGCTCCGCGCTGTACTGCTCGATGATTTCCCGCGCCAGATCCGGGTGGTCGGCCAGCAGGCGATGCGTTGGGCACAAGTCTTCCGTGGCCCGCGCCGCATATTCCCTGAAAACGCCTGCCAGCGAGGGCGCATCGCCAGGCGCACGGTGACGCGCGGCCAGGGCCGCACGCAGACGCCGGGCCAGCCGGTTGTCCTCCGGCGCCCAGGGCGGGGCGTCGTCGCCTTCTTTGCGCCATAAGGTGTGGAAACGCTCGAGCGCGTGCGCGCCATCTGCGCTTTCCCGGCGTATGTGATCCCGCACGCCGGCCCACAGCGTCTCATGGCCGATCGCGGCGCGCGTCGGCGCATCGCCTGCGCGGCCTGCTCCCGGCTCCAGTTCCGGGTCGGCGTGCGCCCAACCCGTCAGATCGGCCAGGGCTTCCTCGACGGCCGCCTGTAAGCCTGCCAGCTCCCCGGCCAACTGCGAATAGGCGCGGAACAGCCCGCGTTGGAGCAACCGGGTCGCCAAGCGGGAAAGCTCCTCCTGCGCCAACGCAACGCGCTGCCGCTCTAGCTGCCGCAACCGCTCAACCGTCGCCCGCCAGGCTGCAACGCCCAGCCCGCCCAGCACAGCGGCAAGGCCGACCACCAGAGCGATGCGGTTGTCGCGCCCCAGATCAAGGGCGCGTTGCAACAAAAACACACCAGCCAGGCCAAGCGCGGCCAGCCAGGCCGCCGCCAGGATGCGCGACCAGCGGGCCGCCGTCTGCGGGCGACTCGCGACCGCGCTCGCGAATGCCGACTGCCATGCATACAACCGGGTCCGATAGGCCTCGTCGTCCTCCTCGGCCGCGACGATTGCCGGCTGGAGATCGCGCAACAACGCGGCCACCGCGTCGAGCCAGCTCGCCAGCCGCGCGCGGGCGCGCAGGATGCCGTCCGGCGCGCGGCGCATCTCGGTCACGATCTGCTCGATGGCCAGGTCAGTCGCCCTCGGTATCACCCCGGGGTGGGCGTGGCTGATCGCCTCGCCTGAGGGTGTGCGACCCTCTCCGCCAGCCGCAGTCAGGCCGCGCGGCTCGCGGCTGTCGGCCGCCAGGCCCCAGGCAACCTGTGCCGCCTCGGATGCCTCTTCGACCTCGGCTGCGACCGCGGCCGCGCGGCCTTGCAGGAGCTCCAGCCAGCGCCGCGGATCGCGCGCCGCGCGCAGGTCGCTGGCGTCAATCTGCGCCAGGCGGCGCCCCTCGGCGATCTGCACCACGGGCGGCCACTCAAAGGCCGGTCGCTCGGTCGCCGGTTCGAAGAGGGGCGCGCCGCTGGCGTCCAGGAATCGGCGCACAAGCGCTTCCGGCGTCGCCCCCAACGCCTGCAGATCGGTTTTCGCCGCAGCCGGCTGCGGCCCGGCGGCAAGCACGTCCGAGCGGATCACCCCCTTCTGTTCCTCCTCGATGGCCGCGGCGACATACTCGGCGAGCGGGACATGGTCGCTGGCTGCGCCCACCACACTGTAAGCCGGCCGGCCGGTCTGCATTTCCGGGCCCAGGGAGCGTTCGATGTGCCCCAGGCCGTCCGCCGTCAGAAAAGCCTCGACGGTATTGCCGACCAGAATTGCCAGATCGAGGGCGCTTTCGGCCAGCGCCTGGTTGCTCTTCTCGCGATCAATCAGGTACACCGCATCGAAAAGCCGTCGGCCGATGCGTTCCTCCCAGGCGCCTCCGCCGCAATCGGCGAGCAAGCGTGCCAGGAAATCCGGGCGGCCATCCTGGCCGGCGCCGGTCAGCGCCTCTAGCTCGCGGAGCGCCATATGGGTTGTTGCCTCTTCGATGGCCCGGCCATCGTCCGGCGCAAAGGAGGCCGCGGAGAAGAAGGCGATCACCCTGGACACATGCCGCCGGCTGAACGCTTCAACCAGTTCCGACACCACCGGCCACACCAGAGCCGATGCCCGCGGCTCGCCAAGCGGCGCGATCACGTAAATCGTGGTCTGCACGAAAGGGTCACGGGCTTGCATGTTGTCCAGGCGCGTGGGATCCACGACCTGGCTCAACAGCGTGCGCACGATCGGCCCGGCCGCAGCCAGGCCGGCCCGGAACGCGCCAGCGCGCGCGTCCGGCCACGCATTCGGGATCTCGCCGAAGAATAACTGCCCGCTCTGGGCGGTCTCCGACCGAGCCAGCTCGGGAACTTGTTTCGTGACGCGTCCTGAACCGCCGTCCGCGAGCAGGGGGCCGGTTACCGGCAGGGGCCGGACGTAACCATCGGCGCGAACGCGTTGCAGCAGACGGGCGCCGACCCGCTCGGCATGGGTGAGGCCTGGGGCTGTCGTCTGCGCTGCCTCGGTCGCGATGGCCGCCAACTGTCTCTCCAGGTAGGAAGGCGCCGGATACTGTTCGCGATTCGGCTGCACGACATGGAACAGCGGCGCGGGCGGCGAACCCGAGGCGGGGGCCATCTCCGGCAGAATCGCGGCAAAGGCCGTCAACCGGTCAAGGTTGGGCAGCTCACGCTCGCTCCCCAGGACTTCGCGTTCTTCCTGGATCAGGCGCAGCCGGGGCCACAGGTGGAGCATGGTCTGCAAACCCCAGCCGCCGAAGCAGAGAACGGCTGCTCGGGTGCGAGCATATGCCCCGTAGTTGCGGGCATTGGCAGATGCAAGCATGGTTGGGTCGCTTCCTCTCGGATATCAGGCAATCGGGCCGCCGCGCAGCGACCGTTGCCGGGAGACGGACGCTCGCCCAAGCCCCAGTTCGCTGAGGACGTCAACGCCGACGGCAGGCGTGTACACCTCTGGGAAATCCGCCCAATCCGTCTGCACGTGTAGCGTCCGCTGGTCGAATTCGCCTCCTGCATAGTGCTTGTAGAGATCGGGCATGCTGCGCAACTGCACCAGGGGCAGGCCATGGACGATGTGGCAGGCGTCAATGCGGTTGGCGTCGCCGGTGGGCACCCACTCGAAGTCGTCGTAGCCGCGCATCGCCTGGCGAAATGCGGTGTTCACCTCCTCGGCCAGCGCAGACGGCGTCGCAACGACCCGGACATGTTCCTCGTTGGCCTCGGTGTACGGGTAGGTATCGCCATCCACGGCGAGATGCGGCGCCATGCGTTTGAAGAGCTGGGAAAGCCGATAGTTGGCTGGCCGGTGTTCGCCATCCTGCTGAGCCTGCACGACATTGCGCAAGTCGAATGCCTCCGCCAACTCCTGGCGCAGAATCGCCAGGTCGGGGTCTTCGGCGAACCGCTGTTCCAGCACTGTTCTGAGCGCGCTGGCGCTCACGGACGTGGCGGCGCGCGTGTCTTCCGGCGTGAGGTGCGCGAACACGTAATCGCACAACGCGGCCAGAAGCAGACGCCAGCGCGTGACCGCCCCATCGGCTTCAGAGACCGGTTTGTCCAAAAGCGCCGCCGTCACCCGGATGTAGGTGTCCAGCATCTCCTCGTTTACGGCCCCTGTCTCCAGATCATAGTACGTATTCGTGTCGTCGTCGCCCTGGCGGCGGAGCGGATGCACCCGCTCGGCCGCTTCGGCGGTATGGCGCATGGTGGCATCCCTGGCCTCGTGCAGGTCCTCTTCCATCCGGTCGAGTTGGCGCTCCCAATCGCGCGCCAACGCGCGCAGCGCGGCCAGCACCGCCCGCCACGTGTCCCGCCGTGATTGGAACATGAGCCACTTCTGGCGGGCGATCTCGGTTTCGGCCAGCGCCGCCGCCGCGGTGAACAGTTGCTTGATCAGCCCCGGACGTTTCACCTCGCTGACTTCCTCGAAGGGCAGTTGGCGGGGATGGGCCAGGTCATCGCGGCTCAGTTCGGCGTTGTCTTCATCCAGCGTCAACCGGTGGAGAAGATAGCGCAGGCCCCGCAGGCCGTAGGTCGGCAGCAGGCTGCGCATGGCGTCGGAAATAATCACGGTAAAGCCCAACCAACGGCCGGCGCCTTGCGCTACATCTTCAGCCAGCGCTTTGAGATCTTCTCTGGTCATCTGATAGCGCGTGAACTCCGCCTGCAGCTCATCACGGAGCGTCAAGTACTCTGTCCACAGTTGGTCTTCGACCGGATCCTCGCCGCCTTCGCCGGTCAACAGCGCCTCGATCGCCCAGTACGACGCCACAGATGTGAAATAGCGCCACAATGCTTTCTGCGGCATGACCAACGCCGATGTGCTGAAGGCGCTGTAGGACAAATAGCGTTGCTGGCTATCGGCCACTTCGGCCGTGCGCTCTTCTGTCACATTGACATCGAGCCCCAAGATGCGCTGGTTCAAGTGCGACATAGACATCAGGTGGATCAGATGCGCGATCATCTGCTCCGCCTGTTTCTTGTTGGACAGCGTCCGGCCGTCGGCGTTGGTTCGTTCGACGAGGAAGATCCGATCCAAGGCCCGATACTTCGTGGTGGGCATTGGCGTTTTCTCGCTCGGATAGAGCGCTCGGAAGTCCTGGTTCTCGTGGAAATGGTTCAGTTCCTTCAGGGCGGCATAGGCGTTGGCCTGGATCCGGCGCCGCTGCAAGTCGCTGCGAATCTCGCTCTCGAAGGTCGAGGGCATGAGGAAGATGCCGATGATGCTCGCATTTGAGCCTACCTCCTGGCGCACGCGGTGGACCACATCGAGGAACATACCCGCGCCCGTCCCGCCGCACAGCGAGGAAATGATGTAAATCAGTTGATGGTCGGCGGCGACCGGGAAGCCGCGTTCCTCGGCCTCCTGGATGGAGGCCAACTGCCGCGTGGCGCGGAGCTTGTCGGTCATCAACGTCTTGAAGGTCACGTAGTTGCGGAAGAATGCCAGGCGGCCGATGGGCCGCAACTGCCGCGCGCCGTTGTGGATGTAGCCAAGCGGAAGATCATTCGCGTCCCACTGCCACCAATCCAGATAGGGCGCGTGATTCTGCCGGTTCTGCACCAGCCGCGTGGCATCGAACTTGCCGAGGAAAGCATACTCGTGCGAGTAGAGGGGTTCCTCGTCCGATGGGTTGACGAGCGGCTCCGTGTCCACGGCCAGCACCTGGAGCGCGGCCGGCAAGTCGGTGAAGTCACCCTGATCGCCAGCGCGCCATGTCTTCAAGAATCGCCGTTTGACATAACGTACAACGTTGGCGCCGCTCCCACCCAGCCCGATCACGAGCGTGGGATAGATCGTTGGTTTCGCTTCGAACATAGGATTCATCCTTCGGTCCTGGAGTTACTTTGGGGGTATCGGCCGCGCCGCCCTCGCTCGCCGCTGGGGCAGGGGAACGGGCGCCGATACAGAAGGCCTGGTCGCTGGTGAAACGGGCGCGGCCGTATCCTTCTTGCCTGCGGCCGGCTGCGCCTGGCGCTGGGGGATGCGATACCCCTGGCCCTCCCGCGCAGCGGCCGGCCTGGGGCTGCGGTCCTGCCTGGCCCACCTGGACGAGCCAGCGCCCTGCCTCGCCGCCAACAGCCGCGGCGAGACGCCAGGCGCGCTCGGCGTCGCCGTCCACGTGTGCGGGCCGGCACGACGCATCAGCCGTTCGATGCTGGCGTCCTTGCTGCGCTTCCAAATCAGGACGAGCAGCAGCAGCGGGATCACGATAGACAGCGGAATTGTCACGATGCCGGGCAACAATAACCGATAGAAAGGCTGGACATAACGTTGATACAGGCTCGGATTGTGCAGGCGGAAGCGGACTTCCTGGGTTTGCGACGCCGGCAGGCCGACCACTTGCAGCTTCAGGATGCCGCTGTAGTCGGCGCCCGACAGCCAGCGCGCCAGGGGGGAACCCTGGGGCAGGGATCTGCGCACCAGGAGTTCGATCGGCACGTGATATTCGTTAGCGGCGTCGGCCTGCTGCGCGGCAGGCGCGGCGATCAGATCAAGCTCGTCCCTGCCGATCACAATGTTGGCCTGCTCGGTTGTGGCATGGAGATCGGCCAGTTGCAGCGAGAACGGCGGCATGCCCGTGTAGCGCGCCAACAGCGTCGCCCCCGCGCGCTCGCCGGCCCTGCCCAGGCTGCCCATGTTGGCGTCGGACGCGCTGGCACCGCCCTGTCGAACGCCCAGGATCTCCCACTCGACCGCCGGGATCACCAGACGCCACGACAGCGGCGTAGCCGGGTTGACGTCGTAGTCTTCGGTTGGGCCGCGCAGCGTCAGCGTCCCTGAACAGGTCTGCGGCGCAATGGACCCGGCGCTGCGAAGCGTCAGCGACAGCCGATAGGCCTGGCCGTGCGCTTCGGGCGGCCCGGCGACCAACTCCAGCCCGGAACACGAGCTGGCGATCGGTTCGGTTTTCAGGTTGAAGGGCGCCACATCGAATGCCACCGGCACGTAGACCGTTTCGTTCACGCGGAAGTTGGGGGAGGTATCGAAAGTGACCGCGCCGAAATCAACAGCGGCGGTTGCGATCTGCGCGGCTGGCCGCGCCAGATTCAGGCTCACCGGGATAGTCGCCGGCAGGCGAACTTTGCGGCCGGCGGCTGGCTTGTCGATCGCAAAGCTGAGCAGTCCTTCGTAGACGCCGGGCCGCAACCCCGTCGGCGGCGTGATCTGCAGAGACGCCGGCTGTTCTCCGGCCCCGCTGATCCTGGCGGTGAAGTTCACCTGCACATCAGCGACCGGTGTGTTGTCATTGGTCCGGGTGAGCGCAATGGTCGCCCACAACTGGCCCAGGTCTTCGGTGGCGCCGGCGACGACCGTGATCGGCCAGCCGCCGACAGGTTGCGTCTTCAGGTTCAGGGTTGGGGGCAACCCACGCAAATAGACCGCCGGCGCGATCGCCAGGGCGCTTTCCGTCCAATCGCCGAACAGCACCCCATTGCTGCGCCCCTGCAACAGGAATCGGATGGTGTAGGTATGACCGCTTTCACGCTTGAAAGCCTGAGCCGAATCGGCGCATTCGCGGCCGGCGCAGGTCATCGCCGCTGAATAGACCAGCTTGCCGCCCTGGGTTTCATCTCGAACATAGACCATCGCTTGCGGGTCTGCGACCTCGGCGCCGGGGCCAAAGCCGGCTTTCAGCGGGCAAGGTTCGTCTGGGAGACAGGCTGCGTCGGCTGATGGGGCCAGCGCCAACACCGTCGGCAAGTCGGCGCGCGTTTCGACGCGAAACGCGCGCCGGATTTGCAGCGGCCCGACGTCCTCGCCCACTTGCAGGGTGAGGCCGCCCGGCCCCGGCAGCATGGCCCAGCGCAGGGGATCGCCGGGTGCAAGGGGTTCGAGGCGCGTTGCGTCATTCAACTTGAGCCGCTCGCCGCTGCCTGGCCCGACGACCTTTGCCATGATCAGCACCGGCTTGCCGGCCGGCGCGTAATGCGGCGCGGCCGCGCTGCCGGGCGTCGCCGGCGGCGGATAGACCAGCTCTGGCACGGTTGCCGTCTGGGCCACCACGAAGCTGCTGTCGCCCTTCGTGGTCATCGTCCACACCCCCGGCGCCAGTTTGCCGGCTTCCACGACGTTCATCAGGATGTTGGGGTCCTGGAAGGCGCGCGAAACCGTTTCCGGGTTCCCGTTACGCTTCAGGGCGATGAGTCCGCCGTTCTCCGCCACGATGATCAACTGCTGCGCTCCGTGCGCCTCACGGATCGTGAACTCGATGTCGCCGGCCGCATTGCGCCGATCTACGACATGCAGATCTGGCTTCATCTTGGCGAAGACCGCGCTGAACACCTGCAGCAGTTCCTGGGCTGTCTTGGCTTTGTCGGGGACTTTGCCCATCGTGCGCTTGACGAAGCTGTCATCGGGGCACCCGGCCTTCTCGTTGCAAAGAAACACCGGAAACACTTGTGCGCCGAGCTGCTCCAGCTCCGTCGCCGCCTGCTGGATGGCCTGATCCTGGGAGCGCGGGCCTTCTTGCGTGGGGACGCCATCGGTGAGGAGGATCACATAGCGCGGTCGCGCCGGCCCTGGGGCGGTCTTCAGGATCTGTACGGCCCGGCCCAGGCCCAGGTCAATGCGGGTATAGCCGCCGGTTCGGGAGTAATCGTCGGGAGGCTGAACCGTGGCAAGGAGAGATTGCCGGTTGCTGTGGACGCCGACCGGTTGCAAGCGGCCGATGAGGTCTTGAGTCTCCGCGTTGAAGCGCACGATCGCAACGCGATCCTCGTCGCTGGCGAGTTGCGTCAGCAGGCGCGCCGCGCTGTAACGCAAATCATGTGGGTCGCTGGGCGGATTCTCGGTGGGACGACAGTTATCACGACGCGGCGAATCGGACCACGGCCAGCAGGTCGCCATGCTCCCCGAGTCGTCCAACACGATAACAACGTCAATCCCGATGGCCGCCGGCGTCGCTTCTTGGGCGTGCGCGCCCAGAGGAGAAGCCAACAGCAGAATGAGCCCGCCAACCAGCACGGGTAACAGCCGAGATATGTTCGTTTTTGTCATCAGTATCGGTCCTGTTTGCTCTGATATGCGGATGCTAATGATATACAGGATAAGTGCAAGAGGCGCACGGAGCTTTCAGCACCGATCAAGAAATCAATATAGTACAAAGACGCCAAATATGCAAATTCGGCGGTTCCCAGTCGGTCTGCGACCGGCGTCATCGCCCCACAGACGAAGATGAGGAAACCCCGTCCCTCCCAGGCGCGATCTTTCAAGCGCGGGAAATGCGATTTGCTGTTGGGGAGACGCTGTTTTCAATTGGGGAACTGCCCTTCCCGGCCTGAGAAATCCTTTTCCCCCGCCGGGAGATTGCGTTTCCCGGCGCGAGATCCGTCTTTCCCATCCGGGAAACACCTCATCCCGGCCAGAAAAACCAGCGCCCCGCCAGGGAAACGCTGTCTCCCGGCGGGGCGCTGCCCTGTCACCTTGTCACCCCATCACCCATCACGCCGTCACCATCGCCAACTCCCCAAACAACTCCTGGTACGCGGCGGTGCGTTCCTGACGGAATTGCTGGGTGTAAAGCTGGTAGTAGTGGCCATGCTGGCGCAGCAGCTCGGCGTGCGTGCCCATCTCCGAGATGCCGCCGTTCTCGATCACCACGATGCGGTCGGCCCGCTTGACGGTCGAGAGCCGGTGCGCGATCACGAAGGTGGTGCGACCCTCCATCAGTTGTTCCATGCCCCGTTGGATCAGCGCCTCGGTGATGGTGTCCACTGAGCTGGTGGCCTCGTCCATGATGAAGATCTCGGGCCGGGCCAGCACCGCCCGCGCCAGGCTGATCAGTTGCTTCTGCCCGACCGACAACCGGTTGCCGCCCTCGCCGACCTCGGCATCATAACCTTTCTCTAGGGTGATGATGAAGTCGTGCGCGCCCGCCAGTTTCGCGGCCGCTTCGATCTCCTGATCCGCGGCATCCAGCCGGCCGTAGCGCAGGTTCTCGCGGATCGTGCCGGAGAAGAGGTGCGGCGTTTGGAGCACCACGCCCAGCCGGGAGTGGATGGCGTGCAGCGCCAGCCCGGTGTAGTCACGGCCGCCGATGCGGATCGCGCCCGTCTTCGGCTCGTAGAAGCGGCCGACCAGGTTCACGATCGTGGACTTGCCGCCGCCCGTCGGTCCCACCAGCGCGATCGTCTCGCCGGCCTTGACTTTCAGGTTGAAGTCGGTCAGCACCGGCTTGTCCTGCTCGTACCAGAAGTCCACGTGGTCGAACTCGATGTCCCCGCGGATCGTGCCGGGATCGGTTGCGCCCGGCCGATCGGCCACCTCTGGCAGGGCATCCACCAGCGAGAAGCTGCGCTCGGCCGAAGCGATGGCGTGCTGCATGTCGGCATAGACGCGCGCCAGGTCTTGGATCGGCCACATCATGAAGGTGATGTAAGAAACGAAGGCCTGGATCACGCCGACCGTCAGCCCCCCGTAGCTCGCCTGCAGGCCGCCCGCGACGACGATGCTGCCGATCGCCGCCGCAGAGATGATCTGCACGGCCGGGAGGAAGAGCGCCGAGAGCCACGCCGCGCGGAACGAGGCGCGGTACATGTTGCTGGCGAGCAAGCTGAACTCGTCGAGGTTCGCCTGCTCGCGGCCCAGCGCCTTCACCACACGCACGCCGGTGATGTTCTGGTTGTACTCGCCGGTGATCTTCGAGTTCAGCTTGCGCACGTTGCGGTACTCCACCAGGATGCGCGTCTTGAACCAGACCGCCACCACCAGCAAGATCGGGATCAGCGCCAGCACGACCAGCGCCAGCCGCCAGTTGATGAGCGCCATGAAGATCATCGAGCTGGTCACGCTAATGATGGCCCATACCACATCGAGCATCCCCCACGTCACGAGCTGCGCGATGCGCTCCGAGTCGGAGGTGACGCGCGACATGATCCAACCGACCGGCGTCCGGCTGAAGTAGGAGAAGGACAGCTCTTGCAGGTGGTTGAACAGCTTCTTGCGCAGGTCATACTGGACGCGCTCGCCCAGGATGCCGGCCATGAAGATGAAGCCCAGCACCAGGCCGGCCTGCACGATCACCAGCCCGCCGTACATCGCGACCGTCTGATATAGCACCGCCGTATTGCGCGCAATGATCGCCTCATCCACCATCCGTTTCGACAGGAGGGTGAAGATCGAGTCCAGAAACGCGGTGATCGCGATGCTGATCAAGAAGCCGACGACCCATTTCCAGTGCGGCTTCAACAGCCCCAGCACCCGGCGCAGCGTCCCGCCGTTGAACTGGGTGGTGAATTCTTCTTCTTCGAATTCGGTGTTGTCTGCCATGTTTCCCTCTAATGCCTGCCATTCCCCCCGGCTGTCAACTCCTGCTCCAGCTCGCTCTCGATGCGCGCTTGCAGGTCGTAGATCTTACGGTAGAAGCCGTCTTGCGCCACCAACTCGTCGTGCGTGCCGTGCTGGATGATCTTGCCCTTCTCCAGCACGATGATCTGATTGGCGTTCATCAGGCTTTGGATGCGGTGCGCGATGACGAAGGTCGTCCGCCCTTGCATCAGGCACTCCAGCGCGCCCCGGATTTCGGCCTCGGTCTCGGTGTCCACCGATGAGGTCGAGTCATCCAGGATCAGGATGCGCGGGTCTTTCAGCAGCGTGCGGGCGATGGCGACTCGCTGCCGCTGACCGCCGGAGAGGGTCACGCCCTTTTCGCCGACCAGGGTTTTGTAGCCCTGCGGGAAGCTCAGGATCACATCGTGGATGGCGGCCGCGCGCGCCGCGGCTTCGACCTCTTCATCCGGCACATCGCGGCCCACGCCGTAGGTGATGTTCTCACGGATCGTGCGGGAGAAGAGGAATGGCTCCTGCTCCACGATGCCGATCTGCCGGCGCAGGTATTCGCGCGGGTATTCCTTCAGATCCACGCCATCGAGGGTCAGGCTGCCGCCCGTGTACTCATAGAAGCGCGGCAGCAGGTTCACCAGCGTCGTCTTGCCGGAGCCGGTGGCGCCGAGCAGCGCGACCGACTCGCCGGGGTTGACGCACAGGCTGATGTCCTGGAGCACCGGGCTGTCGGCCTGATAGCCGAACGACACGTCGCGGAACTCGATCTCCCCGCGCACGTCGCCGGCCGGGCGATAGCTGCCCGCGGTCAGCGGTTCGCGCTCCTGTTTGAGCACTTCAACCACCCGGCCATACGACACCATGCCGGTCGAGGTCTGCACGATCAGCCGGCCCAGGTTGCGCATCGGGAAGATCAGCCAGATGATCAGGCCCGCATAGGCCATGTAGGCGCCGACCGTGATCGTCCCGTTGATCGCCATCAGCGCGCCGATCGCGAAGCCAAACAGCATTTGCAGGCCGCACAGGATGTCGGACGTGGGCCAGAAGAGCGCGTGCATCGTCAACAGCCGTTTGCCGCGCAGGAACTTCGCCCAGTTTTCCTTCTCGAACTTCTCCCGCTCGTATTCTTGTCGGGCGAAAGCCTTCACCACCCGCACACCCGTCAGGTTCTCCTGGAGCACGGTGGAGAGGGTCGCCTCCTGCTCCTGATACTTCTCGTAGGCCTTCGAGACCCGCTTGAAGAAGAAGATAGACATCACGACGACGAACGGGATGATCACGATAGACACCAACGCCAACGTCTGGTTCAAGCGCCAGATTGCGACGAAGTTGATGCTGAAGAGCAGCGCGATGCGCCCCATGCCGATGGCCTGATCGGCGAAGAAGCGGCGGATGGCGTCCACGTCCGAGGTCGAGCGTTGGATCAGCTCGCCGGTCTGCGTCTTGTCGTGATAGGTGAACGTCAGCCGTTGGATGTGATCGAACAGGTAAGTGCGCAGCCGCAGCGTGATCCCTTCGGCCGACAGCGAAGCCAGCCGGCCGCTGAGGAACGAGAAGCCACCCTCCACCAGAGCCAGGCCGACGAAGCCCAGCCCCGTCAGCGCCAGGGTCGCCAGCGCGGCGTTCTTGCCCAGGATGTTGTCCACGAAATGGCGCAGGAGCAGATAGGTGCTGGTCTTGGCGAGCGCGGCGATTGCCAGGCTCGTGGTCGCGGCCAGATAGAGCCAGCGGTAGCCGGTGAGCATGCGCCACAAGCCGGCCAGGCGATTAGCCGAGATGGCGTGCTTGAGATCATAGGGCGCGGGCGTGACAAGGACTGCCATGTTCGTTTCCTCCGCAGGATGGGATGCAGGTCTGCGCGGTCTGGCCTGTCTACGGCAGTATACGGCAGACTGTGTGTTCGGTTGCGCGCGGCGGGCATTTCGTCGGAAACTTCTCCGCACGCGCGACGCGTTGACGGGAGGGAAGGTTATGTCGGGCCGACAAAAAAGCCATGAGCCGCAGGGTGCTTCGCCGGCTCATGGCCTGGGGTACCGGGGAGTCTGACCACCAGGGTCAGGCGTGCGGGGTCAGGGCAAGGCGCGGCGAGCGGGACGGGTACTTGACGCTGAGATAGACCATCGCGCTCGCTTCCTTTCGATAGGATCGCGCCTCAGTAAGGCGCAAACTGTTTATACTCGACATGCGGGGTTCTGTCAAATCATTGGGGGCGCGCTGCGCGATCACCCGTCGCGGCGCATGGCGATGATACGCGTGTGGCGGCCGGTGAGCTGCGCCGATACCGCGGCGATCAGGTTTGCCAGCCGGTGCATCTGCGCGAGCATGGGCGGCAGATCCGCTCGCTCGATAGCCCGGAAACCGAAGCGGGCGTAGAACGCGGCCATCGGTTCCTGGCAGAACAGATAGGTGGGCGGGGTCTCGCGCGCCAGGAGCGCCCAGGTGAGCTGCGTGCCGATCCCCGCGCCCTGGTGATCGGGCACGACGGCCAGCGAGGCCAGCTCGCGGCTGCCGTCGCGGTGGGGCCGCACCTGGCCGACGCCCACCACGCGGCCCGCATCCTCGGCCACCAGGAAAGTGCGCCAGCCGATGCGGATCGGGTTCAGCCGCGCCGCGCGCACCAGCGCGGTGATGGCCGGTTGGTCGGCCGGGGTGGCGGGGCGGATGGCGATGGGCATGAGCCTCTTCCGTTACTTACAGGAGTTGCGCAGTAGCTGCTTCCAACCGGTCTGTGACCTAATGTCACTAACATTTCGCTTGTAGAGGGTCTGTGACCCTCGGCCGGGGGCCAGAAGCAGTCGGAAAAACGCCTGCGGCGCCGGTCGTAGACCGGCTGAGAGCAAGTGAAAAACTGCCGGCCACCAAATGTTAGTGACGTTGGGTCTGTGACCGGCGTCGTTGGCCGGACTATGCTGCTTTCTGCGGCCCGACGGCGGTCGCAGACCGCCTGAGAGCGTGGAGTGCGTAAGTCCTGTTACTTATAGGCCAGCAGTCGGCCGTTGGCAATTGATGCAGTCTGAAGTCTGCGGTAAGTTGGCGTGATTCGGACGACGATCACGGTCCAATAGAAGTCCTGATCCAGTTGCAGGCCGTGGCCCTCGAGGTCGGTGGTCAGCCAGGTTTGGGTGGTGGGGGGCGCAAAGCCACGGGCGTTGGCCGGATCTTCGTCTGGCCGCCACCACACGACCTCGTAGGCGGCGCCGGCGGGCAAGTTGACCGGCTCCCAGCGGAAAGTGATCTGCCCCTTGACCGTTTCCTCGCGCGGCGGCTCGAGCAGGATGGGCATGGGGATGGCGTCGGCCGTGGGGGGCGCGGCTTTGGGTTCGGGCGACGGCGTGGCGGCCTTGCCGATGACCAATCGGGCCGGGCTAGGCGTCGCCTGCGCGGCGGTCGAGGTCGGCGCCAGGGTGACGGTGGGTTGAACGGCCGACCCGCCCGCCACCGACGTGTCCGGGGGCGGGGGGCGGGCGCTTGCTGGCTCGCCTCCGGCCGGTGGATTGGGCGTGCTCGTGGGCCGGCCCGCCGCCGGGCTTGTCGCGGCCACGGTCACTTTCACGCCGTGCTCTGATTTTGTCCCGCCGTCGGCCGACAGGGCGAGGGCGGTCACGACCACGGCCAACGTCGCCAGCGCGCCGAGCACCCCCAGCAGCCGATTGGCCGACAGCCAGCCGCGGAGCCAGGCCATGCTGCCCGCCCGCTGCGCAGTCATCGTTTTGCCCGGCGGGAGCGCCGGGTCGTGCAGCCGGATGATCCCAACCGAGATGTTGTCCTCGCCGCCGTTGTCGTTGGCAAGCCGGATGAGGCGCTGCACGCCATCCCGAGCGGTGGCGGCCCCGGCGGCGACCATCGCGATCTGCGCCTCATCCACTTCGGTCGTCAGACCATCCGAACTGAAGACCAGGATGTCGCCCGCGCGCAGATCGCGCTCGAACGCGTCCGCCCGCACATCTGGCCCGGTCGCCAGGGCGCGCGTGATGACGTTGCGCTGCGGGTGGCTCTCCGCCTGTTGACGGGTCAGCACGCCGACGCGCACCTGCTCTTCCACCCAGGAGTGATCGTGCGTCACCAGCTCGATCTTGCCCCCGCGGATCAGATAGAGCCGGCTGTCGCCGACGTGCGCCACGGTCAGGTGATCGCCTTTGACCACTGCGGCGGTCATCGTGGTGCCCATGCCGTGCTGCGCCGGGTCCGACTGCGCCTCCTGATACAACTCGTTATTGGTGACGCGCAGCGCGTGCTCCAGGCTGCGAAACACGTCCGGCTCGGTATCAGCGTAGTAGCGATCGTAGACGCGGCGGACCGCCTCGCTGCTGGCGACCTCACCGGCGTTGTGGCCGCCCATGCCATCGGCGACGATGAATAGGTGGCCGCGCGCCGGCGCCGCAGGCGAGTCGAAGGGTGTGCCGGTGATCGCGTCTTCGTTGTGATCGCGCGTCCGGCCCGGATCGCTGCCCCAATAGGCATTCAGAATGAAGGTTGACATATTACGGCCCCCAGCCCAGGCGCTCTTCGGCCCAGCCTTGCCCAAAGCCGGTCGGCACGGTCAGCAGCTTCTGGGGATTGCTGCCGTCGGCGTTCATCACCCAGATGCCCCAGCCATCCCGGTTGGAGATGAACGCGATGAACGATCCATCTGGCGAGAAAGTCGCGCCCACATCCTGGCTGGGGCTGTTCGTCAGATTGCGCGCCGCGCCGCCGTTCACCGGGATCGCATAGATCTCCCAGTTGCCCGACACCGACGACGAATAGAGCAGGACGTCGCCGGCGCTGTCGCTGCTGCGATCCTCCACCCGCTCGGTGAGTTGCTGCGCCGCGCCGCTGTTGTTACTGTTGATCGTCCAGATGCCGCAGTTGCCGCCGTTGGCCCAGTAGTTGCACCCGCTGAAGGCGATGCGCCAGTTTGGCAGCCAGGTCGGCGCCCGGCCGTAGACATGGACCCCATTCACTGTAACCACTTTGGGCTCTTCGGCGTGTGACATGTCCCATTGGACATAGATGCGCTCCTTGCCATCGCCGATGGTAGACTGGAACGTGGCGCTTTCGCCCGAAGGAGACCAGTGCGGATAGCTGTCCTCCGGGTGTTTACCGCTCATCGTCTCGCGCGAGCCGTCGGCGTTGATGGTGAAGATGTTGTCCTTGCCGCCGCCGATGCCATTCACTACCGCGCAACCATCTTTGCGGATATCCGGCTGGCGGGCGTTCGGGAAGAGGGTGCGCGCGCCCTTGCTGGCGACATCCAGGATCATCACATCGGTCGCGCCGCCGTTGGCGGCCGCGTACACGATCTGTCCCGTGAGCGGCCCGCTGGGGGCGGGCGCCGCGGCAGTGGCCTGGCCGGCCGGCGTGCTCCCGGCGGACGCGGGGGCCGGCGCCGTGCCCGCCGCGGTCGTCGCGCCGGTGGTCAGGTCATCCACGAAGATCGCGCCGGTGTACTTCGTCGCGCCGGTCTTGGGCACGACATCCAGCACCAGGCCGCGGAAGCTGATCGGATAGTCGAGCGCATTGTTGTCAGGTCCGCTGATGTGGCCCTGCGGCCAGGGCGCCTTGGGATCGAGGGCGGCGACCATCGGCTGCCATGCGTCGGCGTGGCGGATCTGGCCGAAGGTGAATTGCCGCACTTCCCCCGCGCTGTCCTGGATCCAGGCGTTGAGATAGTGGTTCGAGCCATCGCCGTATACCCACAAAGTCAGGGCCGTCGGCTGGCCGGGGATGGCGAGGGCGGGGACGCGCTCGAAGACCACATAATGTTTGTCCACGGCGGGAATGTCGTAGGCCAGTTTGCCCGACGTTGCGCCGTCATGTTTGCGCTCGCTCGATTGCACAAAGGTACCGTAAGGCTCGTCGCCGCGTCGCCAACTGCCGAAGTTATCGAAATCCAGGACCACACCTGGTTTGGCGGGCGCGGCCGTTGCCGCGGGTCGCGCGGCAGCGGCCGGCCGGGGCGTCTCGGTGGGCGTCGCCGTCGGCGTTGGGAGTGGCGTGGCGGTGGGCGCCAGCACAGTGACGACCACCACCATCGGCGTCTGCGTCGGCGGCAGGGGGGTGAGCGTGACGGTGTTCGTGGCGATCACCACCTTTTCCACGACCGTCACCGCCGGCGTCGGGGTGGGGCTGGCCGGCGCCGGGGTGGCGGCCGCGCTGACCACCGCGGCGGTCGGCGTGGCTGCGCTGCGCTGGCGGCTTAAGCCGCCGCTGCTGACGACCAGGTAGATCCCCCCGCCCAGCAGGCCCACGATGAGCAACGAGAGCACGCCGACCAGCACGCCCGTGCCACCTGAGCGTTTCGCTTTCGCGGGTGGCGTTGCAGCGATGTGGGGCGGCGTGGCCGGCCCGGCCGTCCCGCCTGCGCGTCGCGAGGCGGCTACGGCTGGCGTAGCCGGCCCGGCGGCCATGAGCTGCGTTTCAGCAGCCGCTGCTGCCACCGGTGGAACCAGCCGGCGTTGGCGCAGGGCGTCGGCCAGCTCCTTTGCGGTGGCGAAGCGCTGTTCGGGCTGTTTCGCCAGGCAGCGCAGCACGATGCTTTCCAGGTACGCGGGGATGGCCGGGTTGAGCAGCCGCGGCGGCGGGGGCGGCTCGTGCACCACCTGATAGAGGGTGGCGACCGGCGTCGTGGACTGAAACGGGACGCGGCCGGTCAGCATTTGATAAAGCACGATGCCGAGGCTGTAGATATCGCTGCGGCCATCCACGCGCTCGCCCTGGCTCTGCTCCGGCGACATATATTCCGGCGTGCCGACGCTGGTGTTGGTCTGCGTCAGCCGCGGCCCGCTGCCCATCGCCTGGGCGATGCCGAAGTCCGCCAGCAGCGGCCGGCCATCCTCATCCATCAGGATGTTGGAGGGCTTGATGTCCCGGTGGACGATCCCGCGGCGGTGCGCATAATCCAGCGCATCTGCGACCTGGGCGATCAAGTCGCCGGCCTGATCGGGGGACAGCGCGTTCCGGCGGAAATGATCGGCCAGGGTGCCGCCGGAGACGTAGTCCATGACGATATAGTGCTGGCCCTCGAAGGTGCCGGCGTCCAGGATCGCCAGGATATTCGGGTGACGCAACCCACCCGCAGCCAACGCCTCCTGGCGGAACCGCTGGACGAACTGGCTATCCTGCGCCATCCAGGTCGGCAGGACTTTGATGGCGACATACCGGTTCAGCGAGGTCTGGTAGGCCCGGTAAACCGTCGCCATGCCGCCCTGGCCGATCTGCTCGCGCACTTCATAGGGGCCGATCCGCCGGCCGATAAGCTCGCTCATGCTGTTTCCTCCGCAAGATCCACGTGTTTCGTGGTCATCAAGGCAAATCCGAGCAGGTCCTACACCACATCCTTGCGCTTCTGCAACACAAAGATGCCGCCAAGCAATACCAACATAATCACCATCATCGCAATCCAGGCGGTCCGCACGTCCGTCTCCAACAGCACCTTGTACTCCTCGCGCGGCTCCTTGTAGGTGATCGGGGGCTTGGCGCCGCCGGCCGGGGTCGGCTCGGCGCGCACGCGGGCCGCGGCCGTGCCGCGCGCGGCGGCGCGGATGCGGTTTTCGGCTTCGAGGCGCACGATCGGTTCCGTCGTCCCGCGCACAGCGATCTCGACGGTGGGCCGCGCCTTCTCGACCTCGTCGGCGGCCTTCTGGCGGGCGAGCGCTATCTGCTTCTGGCGCTCGCTCTCCGGGATGATCTTCCCTTCCATCGCCCGCCGCGCCTGATTCTCCGCCTCGGCCTGGGCGCGGGCTTTCTGGTCGCTCATCGTCTGCTCGACGCGGGCCGGGACCTGTGTCGCCAGCGCCTGGCGCACGGCCGCATCCAGGTTGTCGCGCACCGCGGCGTCTTCGGCATCCCGAATCTTCTGTTTGATGAGCGCGTCCACCAGCTCATCCTGCGTTTTGTCCAGGCCGCTCGTGTCGGGCAAGAGGGTTTCGACGCGGGTGATCTGCATCAGCGCGCCCATCGCCCACCGGCTGGTCGCAATTTGGGGCGCGACCGGGACGGTCAGCAGGTCGGCCATCAGCACGCCCGCGAAGATGAACTGCGGGATCAGGATCACCGGGATCATCGCCACGGCCTGGCCGTCGCTGTTCGAGATCGCCGAGAGCAGCAGGCCGAGCATCACGCCGGAAAGGCTCGCCAGCACCAGCGTGGCGTAGAGTTGGCCCCAGCGCGCCAGCCCCATGTCGTGCGGCCAATCTATCGTCACCAGGGTGAACGCCAGGTAAATGCCGACCTGATACAGGCAGAAGATGCCGCTGACGAAGACCTTGCTGAAGATGTACGGCGCGACCCGGAGGTTGACCATCCGTTCGCGTTTGTACACCGGGATTTCCTTGGTGATCTCCCGCGCCGCGTTGACCGTCCCGAAGAGGAGGACGATGATGATCGCCAGGAACATCGCCTGCATGGCGTTCTTGAAGTCGCCTGATTCATTGAACATCGGCTTGCCCAGGTTGATGACCGACATCAGGCCGATCAACGGGGCTTGCAGGAGGAGCACGAGCAGGTTGCGCGGGTCGCGGCGCATCACCGCCCAGTAGCGCGCGCTGAGGACGAGGAACTGTTGGAGGCTCGATGTGCGCGGGCGGCGGCGCGTGGCCGTGCCCTGCTCGCGCGCTTCCGCGCCTTGCCGCGCTCGTTGGCCTTCCGCCAGCCGCGCCGCCACGTACTTCTGATACAGCGGCGACTGCCGGTAACGTTGCGCCCATTCGGCGGCCAGCGCCAGCTTCTCTTTTTCCGTCGCGCCAGCGCCCAGCGCTTTGTCGGGGTCAATCAGCGTGTAGATGTCGTCGAACTCGAAGTCCGGCTTCATCCGTCGCGCTTCTTCCCCCCGATAGCGATCGAAGTATTGCAGCGCCTCGTCGGGCGGGCCGAAGAACGCCAGGTAGCCGCCCTTGGTCAGGAAGATGACTTTGTCGCATAGCATCACGTTCTTCGTGGCGTGCGTGATCAAGATGATCGTGCGGCCTTCGTTCGGGTCTTCCGTCAGGCGGCGCAGCAGGTGCATCAGCTCCAGTTCGGTGCCGGGGTCGAGGCCGGAGGTCGCTTCGTCCAGGAAGAAGAGGCGGGGCCGGGTGAGCAGCTCAATGCCGATGCTGACGCGCTTGCGCTGGCCGCCGCTCAGCTTGTGGATCGGCAGGTTCTTGCGCTGCTCCAGGTCGAGGTCGCGCAACACCTGGCTGATGCGCGCCCGCCGCTCCTCGGCCGAGGTATCGGCCGGCATGCGGAGCTTCGCCGCGTAGTCGAGCGCCTCGTAGACCGACAATTCGCGGTGCATGATGTCGTCTTGCGGCACGTAGCCTAGTTCGGTCCGATACGCGTCGAAGTTGCGGTAGAGGCTGGCGCCGTTGATGAGCACCTGGCCGTGAGTGGCAGGCCGGAAGCCGTTCATCGCGTCCAGTAGGGTGGATTTGCCCGCGCCGCTCGTGCCCACCAACGCCACGAACTCCCGTGGGGTGATAGCGAGCGAGATATCTTGCAGCAGGTTTTTGCCGCCGCCGACCTCCTTACGCAGGCCGAGCAGATCCACGCGCAGGCCGCCGCGGGCATCCACCTGAGCCAGGCCATCCTCGGCGAAGTTCAGCTTGGTGCCCGCAACCTGGATGACATCCCCTTCGGCGATGAACTGCTCCTTCTCGACCCGCTGGCCGTTGACGAAGGTGCCGTTGTGGCTGCGCAAATCACGGATGCGGTAGCGCATGCCGATGCGCTCGATCACCGCATGATAGCGCGAGGCGCGCGGGTCGTCAATGCGCAGGTCGTTGTCGGCCGCGCGGCCGATCCGCACTGTTTTGGCGGCCGCCAGGTTGAGCCGCCGCGGCGCGGTCGCCTTCGCTTTGCCTTCATCTGGTTGGGCCGACACCAGCCCCATCGCCTGAACGAATTGGATCGTGACCTGGTCGGAGATGGTCAGCATGTCATCGGGGCGCAGCGGCTTGCTTTGGATGCGCTGGCCCTCAAAGAGCAGCCCGTTGCGGCTGCCCAGGTCGGTAATGGTATATTGGCCGTCACCCTGCATCGCGATCTCGGCGTGATGGCCCGACACGACCGGGCTGGGGATGACGATGTCGTTATCCGGCGCGCGGCCGAGCCGCAGCGTCGACGGTTTAAACCGTCCGCCGAGCGGGATCATTTGCCGCGGCCCATCGCGCTGCTGGATCACCAGGCCGGGGCTGGGACGGCTGCTGAACCGCACGTGGTCAGGCGCGATTAGCGGCGGCGCGGCAGGGTCGGGCGGTTGCACGCGCAGTTCGATGGCCGTATGCAGGCGGATCGTAGCGCCGGGCTGGAGCACGGCCGGCTGGCCTTGCGCCAGGCGGCCGCCATCCAGAAATGTGCCGTTGCGCGAGCCGAGGTCGGTGACGGTGAGCGCGCCCTGCGTCCAGGCCAGTTCCAGATGCGCGCTAGAGATCGTCGGGTCGTCAATTACCAGGTCGTTGTCGGGATGGCGGCCGACCCGGAACCGCGGCCGGGTGAGGGGCAACTCATCGCCGAACCCGCCCACCCACTGGATTTGCAGCGTAGCAAAGGGCTTTGCGGCCGTTGGGGGGATGTCAGTGGACGCCACGGGTCAGGTCCTTTCGTCGTGAGATATCGTCGGGAGCAGCAGCGGCGCGGCCATCCGCACGATGCCGGTGAGCAGGAGCAGCGCCAGCCCCGCGCCGACCAGGTATAGGCCGGACATGGGCCGGACTTGCAGATCGAGGAATGGGTTGGTGGCCTTGAAAAGCGTCATCAGATCCAGGCCGAAAAGCATCGGCTGCCGCGCCAGCCGGTCGAAGCGGGCATAGTCTATCAGCAGCATCAGCCCCGGCGCCAGCCCTAACAGCAGATAGACCGCGCCGAACGCTGCATTGCCGGGCGAGAGCAAGATCAGATCGGCGGCGAGCGCGGCCGCCGCCACGACGGCCACGATGATCAGCAGCAAGCCGTAGCTGTGCGCGTCCAGCCCGGTGATCGTCTGCTGCAAGACACCGGATGGCGCAGGGAGCGGCAACGCGGCGCCCGCCGATTCGGCCGCGCCGGTGAGCTTCTGCGCCAGTCCACCCAGGAGCTTGACCGCCTCGCCGGCGACTCCGCTCGTCGGCAGCTTTTCCGCGCCGGGTAGGCTCGGCAGATCGGGCAGTTTCAACCGCGCTTCAAGGTGCAGCCAGGGCGAATAGACGCCGACAAATAAGAGCGCGACGGCCGCCACGCCGATGCCCAGCACTGCCCACCGCCAGATCGGCCACACGGCGCTCGACCGAGTAGGGGCGTACCCTTGCGGTCGCCCCGGTTGCCCTTGCTGAACAGCGAACGTCGTCGCGCCCGCCCGGATGCGGTCGCCCGGCGCGAGGAGGCGCCCTTCGCCCGGCGACAGGCGGCGCTCGTTGACGAAGGTCCCGTTGCTGCTGCCCAGGTCGTTGATCTGCCAGCCGGCCGGCGTGCGGCGCAGGCTGAAGTGGCGTCGCGAGGCTTGCGTATCGGTCAAGCGGATGGCACACTCCGGGTTGCGGCCGGCGAGCATCTCTGCGCCTGCCAGCGCGATGTGGCGGCCCTGGGGGTCTATCAGCTCAAGGGAAAAGTCCATTGTATGGATCTCACTATGCGTCTGGCGCCTGCCGAAAACGTACCTGCGGTTGATGAACGTTAAGAAAATAATCCGGTAATCGCCTTCTCCGGCGCGTTGTGCGTCACGTGCGACCGCCCGGCGATGAATCGACCGGGCTACCACGCGGTGCCCCGTCAACGGGGCTAGAGCCGTGCCGGCGCACGATCCAGCCCGGTTCACCGGGCGCTGCTCAATAGCACGAGCCATTTATGGTCGTGCGGGCGTCGGTCGCGAAACGCCTCGCCCATTACCGGAATAATTTCTTAACGTTCATCAACGCACTTGGCGTACCAGCCACCGAATGATGAAACTTAAGAAATTAATCCGGTAATCGTCTTCTCTAGCGCGCTGTGCGTCACCTGCGCCCGCCCGGCGATAAATCGACCGGGCTACCAAGCAGCGCCCCGTGAACGGGGCTAAATGCGTGGTCCAGCCCGGTTGACCGGGTGCTGCTCCGTAGCACGAGCCATTCATGGTCGTGCGGGCGTCAGTGACGAGATGCCTTGCCCATTACCGGAATAAATTCTTAACGTTCATCATTCGGTGGCCTACCGCCAGCTAATCTTCTCCCACGTCCACTGCCGCTTCCCGGTCGTGTTGACCGGCGCATCCGTCAGCTTGATGGGCGGGCCGCCGACGCCAGTCGCGGTGTAGATCGCCCAGACGCCGCTGCGATCGGAGCGAAACGCGATGCGCGCGCCGTCGGCCGCCCAGGCGGGCAGCCCGTCGGTGTGCACGTCGTTCGTGATGCGCCGCAGCCACGAGCCATCCGTCTTCACCGCGTAGATCTCCCAGTTGCCATCCCGGTTGGAGACGAACGCGATGTCCTTGCCATCGGGGGACCACGCGGGCTGGCCGTCGTTCGGGTTGGTCGTGATCCGCACCCGGTTGGAGCCGTCGGTGTTCATCAGCAGGATGCCGCAGTCGTTGCCGATACAACCCTTGGCTGCGATCCGGTCGCCGCGCGGCGACAGCGCCGGGAACTCGCCGCGATTGACGGCGCGGCGGCCCGACCCATCCGCGTTGATCATTGCGATCCCCGACGGCAGTTCCCAAAAGACCAGCCGCGCGCCGTCGGGCGACCAGGTGGGATAGGCGTCCTCGGAACTGGTGGTCAACGGCGTTTGCTTGCCGGTGTCCACCTCCAGGATGCGCAGGCCCAACGCGTCGCTGCGCCAGGAGTAGAACGCCAGCCGTTTGCCGTCGGGCGAAAAGGCCGGTTCGCTGGCCTGCGCCGCCAGCAGCTTCTTCCCGGAGCCATCGGCGTTCATCAGATAGATGCTCGGTTGATCTCCTTGCCAGACGGTGAACGCGACCGCGCCCTGGCCGGACGGGATCGCCGGGGCCTTGAGGTTTTGGCCGGGGTAGATCGCGTTGAGAAGCTGCTCGATCTGCTGCGGGTTGAAGCCCGCGAACGAGCCAGCCAGCGCGGCCGGTAACTGCGCGGGCGCGACGCCGGGAAAAAGCGCGGCGATCATCTGCTGAACCGTCTCCGGTTTGGTCCGCCCCGATTGCAGCGCCTGCTGGAAGAGGCCGGGCAATTGCTCGCCGGTCGCGCCGGGAAACGCCGATGCGATGATCGCGGGCAATTGCTCCAGTGGCGTGTTGCCCGGCGCGCCGGCGGGGAGGCTCGTCGCCGCGCCCGCGGCCGCCCCCGGCGCAGCCGCCGCTGGCGGGTTTGCTGCCGCAGGGGGCGCAGCGGTTGGTAGGACAGTCGCCTGCGACGCGGCGGGCGAGGCCGGCGCAGCGGCTTTGCCAGCCGGGGGCGCTACGGTCGGGATGATGGTCGTGGGGCTGGGCTGGCGCACGACGAGCGGCGTGGCGGTCGGGCCAATGGCCTCGGCCGGCCGGGTCGTCGCCACCACGACTGGGGCCTTCGACGTCGCGGCCGCCCGATCCGTCGCGGGCGACCGCACCGTGTCCTCGCTCCCGCGCAGCAGCGCCCAGGCGCCGCCCGCAGCCAATAGCACGATGAGCAATGCCGCGACGACGATCAGCGGGGCCTTCGACCTGGCCGGCGGCGCGGCTTCCACATCCGCCTCCCATGCCGCGGCCGGGTTGGCCGTCGGCGGAGTCGCCAGATCGAAGCGCAGCTCGGTGTGCGTTCCCAGGCGGACGCGATCACCGGGTTGCAGGGCGACGCGCTCGCCAGCCGCCAGCTGGCGGCCGTTGATGAACGTGCCGTTGGAACTGTCCAGGTCGCGCACGAACCAGGCGCCGGCCTCGTTGCGCAGCTCGGCATGGCGTCGCGAAACCTGGTCATCGGCCAACGCGATATCGCTGGCGCTGCTCCGGCCAATGACGACCCGATCGCTGCTTAGCCAGGCTTCGCGCCCCTGCTCAGAGCCGCCTGACACTACCAGTCTGCCGCTCATAGTTTCCTCCCGATTAGTCGCGTCATATCTTCTCAATTTGTAGGGGCGCACCCTTGCGGTCGCCCACGCGGGCCGGCGCAAGGCCGTGCCCCTACCCATCGACTATCAGACTAATCGTTTGAACAGCAACTCCACTTCGCCGAAACGCATCACGTCGCCGTCGGCCAGCGTGATCGGCTCGATCACCTGTTTGTCGTTGACGAACGTGTGGTTGGCGCTGCCGAGATCAAAGACCTGGAACGCCTCGCCGATGAACTGGATACGGGCGTGCTGTCGCGAGACGGTCGCATGGTTCAGCACGACCTGGTTGTCGGTCGCGCGGCCAATCGAGGTCGCGGCTGTCAGATCGTAGCGTTCCTGCGGTCGCTTGCGGTTTACGAGCAGCGCCGTCGCCTGGCGTTGCGCGCCGCGCGGCAAGATGACCGTGCCGCCGGCCGGAGGCGCGGGCGGCTCGTTCGATCCGAAGACGGGCGGTTGTCCGCCCGCCCGCGGCGGCGCATATGTGCCGCCCGCGTCGAGCGCCGTGGCCGGGATCGCGCCGGCCGTCCCCGTGTAGCCGCCGACCGAAGTCGCGGCGCCTGTCACGGGCGCACTGGATGTCGCCGGCTCCGGCACGGGCGCGAACGCCGGCTCGGCTGGCGGTTGCGCTTCCGCGCGGCGGCCGCGACGCAAGATCACGACGAGCAAGAGCAACAAAAGCGCCAACACGATCGCCAGGATGCCGAGCAAGATCGGCAGGTTATCGGGGTCGCTCGCAAATGATCGGGCGCGCTCAATCAGATCTTCGGAGCTCGCGGGTTCGGTCGGAACCGGCTGCGCGGTCGCGGCCTGGGCCGGCGTCGGCGCGGCCGCGGTGGGCGATTGGCTCTTGGGTTGCGCGGCGCTCGCGGGCGCGGCGGTCGGGACCGGCGTTGGGGCCGCGGTCGGGACATCCTTGAAGTTGAAGACCGATTCACCCGACGCTTTGCCTTTGGCGTGTTCCACCCGGATGATGACCGCGTGGGGTTGTGTATCCACCTTGAGCTGGCTCTGATACGAAAGGACATATTGCTGGGAGAGTCGCGTGAGGATATCCCCGAAGATCGTGCTGAATTTTGTCGCATCTGGCGCCGGATGGTAGACGCCGCCGGTGCGCGCCGCCAGTCGGGTCAGATAGTCGTTGTCGAGCGCGCCGCGGCTGAAGCCGATGGGGAAGATCGGGATGTTGTTGCGGTTCGCTTCCGCAATGGGATCATCGGCCGAGAGCTTGCTTTTCTTCGGGTCCAGCCCGTCGGTGAGGACGACGAGCGCACGCGGCCCCGGCTGCCTGGCCGTCAGCTTGATGGCGCGAAAGAGCGCGTCGTAGAGCGGCGTGCCGCCCGCCTGGCCCTGGCCGATCTCCACGCCGTTCAGGGTGTTCAGGATCAGGTTGCGGTCGTTCGTGAAGCTAACCTTGGTCTTGGTCTGACTGAACGCCAGGTTGTTGATGTCAGCCGTATCGGTCAGCCCCAAGAAAGCGGCGCGATCCGGGTCATTGGGTTGGTTCAGCAGCGCCTCGAGCAGCTTTTGCGACGCGGCTTTCGCTTCGGCCAGTGGTTGCCCCTGCATGTTGCTGCTCAGATCAATCAGCAGCAGGACGCTCAGCCCGGCGGCCGGATTGGTGCGCAGCGCGACCTCGTCGGGAGGGAAAAAGGTCTTTTGATCCTCGATTACTGCGAAGTTGGCGATCGTCAGGTCAGGGATCGGCACGCCGTTTTCGTCGCGCACCGAGACCAGGGCATGCATCTTCTGCCCGGACAGGCTTTCCAGCCCGTCCACCTTCAGCGTGATGTTGCTCTGCGCATTGGCTGGCAACACCAGCGCGATCAGCAGAACCAGGGCGACCAATGATTTCGAGAGCGGTTGTCGCAGCATCGCATGACCCTCCTTTGGTAGCGGGTTGTGGCGCAACGGTAAGTGATGTAGCGCAAGATGCCATCTTGCGCTACGGCTCAAACCACCTGCCAGGCGACCACTACCCGGTAGCGCATCAAACTTGCTTGAAGACGAGTGTGGTTTCGCCGATCAGGATGTAGTCTCCATCGCTCAAGACGCGGCGATAGACTCGGCTTTTGTCCTCTCGATAGTCCGCTTTTGCGCCCACATAAAGACCGTTGGCGCTGGCAAGGTCGTAGATCACAAAAACTTGCCTGTCCTCCTCGCCGGTTTCCTGGCGGACGCGCGCGTGCTGGGACGAACACGCGGGATCGGAGATGATGATGTCGTTGCCGGGCACGCGGCCGATGGTCGTCGTCCCGCCGGACTTGAGGGAGAGCGGCCGGCCGAGCAGCGGGTTGGCGCCGGCGCTTTCGACGATGACCAGCCACGCATACGAAGGCTCGGCTGCGGGGCCGCCCATGATTACGGTCTGCCCACCGGCCGGCTCACTGCGGGCTGGCGCGGGGCCGATCGGCGGAGGCGGCCAGGGCGGAAGCTGGCCGGGGCGGTCAGATGGCGCAACCTGCGTTTCTGCCCAGTTGCCTTCCGCTGGCGCGCGGCCCTGGGTCGAGCCGCCCACGATGGTCGGGTCATCGCCAGCCCCCCGGCCCCCTGCCTTGATCGTTCTGGGTTCGTTCATCATGCCCTCCGTAGCGAATCTGTGTGATTCCCTTGTGAAGACGGATCTTTACCGTTCCAGGTCGCGGATTGAGGCGCGCATTTTGTGGAATTGGGGAGAGTATACCGCTTTTAGACTGCAAAGGCAAGATGGCGCGTTCTACAACCCGTCCCCCCAGCGTTCCATCCCGGCGGGCGTGCGGGTGAAGCCGAGTTGTTGCAGGATCGGCTGGCCGGCGCTGCCCAGGATCGGCGCGTCGTCCCACTGCGTGACCGCGAGCCGCCGCGGCGCGTTGGGGCGCGCCAGGTACGCGGCAAGGGCGCGCTGCGCCAGGTCGCCGGCCAGACCGGCGGCCATAGCCAGCCGTTCGCCGTTTTCTTCGGCGATGAGGATCGGTTGGCCGCGCCAGAGCACGATGTGCGTTGATGGGATGCGGGCCAACGGCCGCGTGAAGCCGGGGAGCGCGCCGCTGTAGAGCAGCGCCGGATCCACCGCGCAGAGCACCGTCGGCGCGTCAGCATCCTGCATTCCGCCTTCTGCATTCGCTATTGCGCCGGCGACCGCACGCAGCCGTTCCACCGCGTCGGGCAGGGCATATTGCAGGCCCGACAGCCCGGCGACGAAATAGCCGCGGCGCGCCTCGCCGCGCAACTCCATCCGTTGGAGGATGGGGTAGAGGGACTCCCAGGCCCAGGGCGGCCCCTCCCGCTCGGCCACCTCGCGGGTCACGATGCCGTAGCGCGCCAGCAAGATGCGCGCCAGCGCAGCGCTCCGCTCGTCGTCGGCGCGGGGCGGCCCCAAGACGCCCGCGCGGTGCAGCGGCGCCCACCGGCCGCGCCAGATCTCCGCGCCGCCCGCGTCGTCCAGGTCACGCGCGAGTTGCGCGGCGCGGCGCTTGGCGGCGCGATATCGCGCCGCCGAGGTGAGGCCGGCGGGCCGGCGCGGGCCAAGTCGTGCAGCCAACTCCGCCTCAAGCGCGCTGAGCGGGGGGTGTTCGCCGGTCGGCTCGCCCCGATAGGCCAACAGCGCGTGCAGCCCATCGAGCGCGTCGTTGGTGATCAGTCCGGCCAGGGTCAGCTCGATCACTGCGGGCCGCAGCTCGGCCGGCTTGAGTCCGAGACCGCCCTGCAGGTCGCTCAAGAAGGACGCGCCTTCTTCCTTTAAGAAGGCCAGCACCCGGCCCGCCAACTCGCTCACCGGCTGTTCGTCCGGCGGGGGGAGGAAGAGCCAGTCCTCACCGCGGGGGAAGAAACGCACGTCGGCGCGGCGCGGGTCCTGGCCGCTGGCCGCCCAGACCCACGCGCCCGATTCACACAGCGCGGCCAGGTCGTCGGGCTGAAAACGGGGCAGCCGGGCCGGCAGGATGTCGCGTTCCCAGGCCACGCCCGGCAACGCCACCCCGCGCAGTTGTTCCAGGACGCCGGTCAGCGATCCACTCGACGCGCTGGCCCCCGCGGTGCGGCCGGCGCGCAGCCCTTGCCAGTCGAGGAGGAAAGCCGCGTAGGTCACCACCGGCACGGCCTGGACTTCGCGGCGCAGCAGCGCGAGGGTGCGGCGCTGAATCTGCTCGAAGAGGTGGCGGTCGAGATAGTGATCCGGCGGGGGCGAGACCACGATCTCGCGTTCGGCCAGCAGGCGCGCCAGCGCGTCATCCAGCCAATCGGGCGGGAAGGGGTAGCGCGCCAGGATGTCGGCGCGGGTGACTGGGCCGGCGTGGCGGAGGAAGCGGCGCAGGATATTCGGGGACTGGAAGTCTTGATATTCCTCGACCAATTCTGCCGGAACCCAGCATTCCTCGGTCGTTGGCCCGGCCGCGATGGGCAGCGCGACGATGCGGCCCTGGGCCGCCAGTTCGGTCAGCCAGGCCGCGCCATCCCCCGCGCAGCGCGCCAACGCCTCGGCCTGGGTCAGGTCGCCCAGTTCGGCCAGGATGACGGCCAACTCGTCGGCGCTGCGGGCGGCGTGCTCTGGCCCGGCGTGGCTCGCCCGGCGCACCGCCTCGGCCACGGCTTCCGGCTTGGGCAGCGCGCCCCCGCGGGCGCCGTCGAGCAGATCATCCAGCAGTAGGGACGGCCGTCCGTCCGCCCTTACGCGCGCGGCAAACATCTGGAGCGCCCGCTCGGCCTTCGGCGCGTCCCATTCGTACATGTAGACATTGACGAAGTTGAAGAGCATCCCCGCGGCGAGAGGCGATGGGACGAGGGTCTCGACCGGCCGCACGACGATGTGGCCGTCCCGGATGCCGTCGAGCACTTCTTGCAGGTGGGGCAGGTCGAGGATGTCGCGCAGGCAATCGCGGTAGGTTTCGGTCACGAGCGGGAAGTCGGGCTGTTTGCTGACGGTCGCCAGCAAATCCTTGGCCCGGAGCCGTTGGAGCCAGAACGGCGTGCGTTTCTGCCCGCGCGCTTTGGGCAGGAGCAGGGCGCGGGCCGCGTTCATGCGGAAGCGCGCGCCGAAGAGGGCCGAACTCGGCAGCTCGTTCAAGATACGTGTCCTGGCCTCGTCGAAGCTCATCCCCTGGATCAGATCCACCGGCGGCGGGCCGCCCGTTTGCTGCCCCGACAGGGGCAGGCGCATGAGGATGCCATCGTCATCGGCCTGGATCTCGACCCCCATGCCGTAGCGCTCCCGCAGCGCGCTATCGAGCGCCAGCGCCCACGCGCCGTTGACGCGACCGCCGAACGGCGAGTGGATCACCAGCCGCGGGTCGCCCACCGCGTCGAGGAACGATTCGACGACGATTGTGCGATCCGATGAGATCGCGCCGAGCACATCCACCTGGCTTTTGACATAATCTCGCAGGCCGGTTGCGGCGCGCGCGTCGAGCGCGTAATCGCGTTGCAGCCAGGCCAGGATGTCCTGTGCCATTGCCGTATCGCGGACACCGCCGGCCGCCAGGGTGCGCTCCACGCTGAGGGCAGGAATGAGTGGAGCACCCTGAGCGGCGGTCGGCAGTTGTTCGCCGACCGGAGTCGAAGGGCGCGTTAATGAGACATCCCCAACCACCAGCCGCTCGGCCACCTCGCGGCGCAGCCGGCCGATCCGCACGCCGAGTTGGAATTGCCGCCAGGGGTAGTCGCCGCGCCAGAAGGGCATCCGCGGCAGCGCGCCCGCGGCCTCTTCGACGACGATCCGATCGGCGCCGATCTCGCGCATCCGCCACGTGCTGGAGCCGAGCAGAAAGACATCGCCGGGCCGCGACTCGTGGATGAACTCCTCGTCGAGCGTGCCGACCTTCGTTTTGCCGTCGGCCAGGTAGACATCGAACGCGCCGGTGTCGGCGATCGTGCCGGGGTTGCCGAGGGCCAGCAGCCGCGTGCCGGGCAGCGCGGCCAGCCGGTCGTTGACGCGATCCCAGGCCAGGCGGGCGCGCAACGACGCGTGGCCCGGCCCGCCCAACTCTTGATAGCGGCCAGAGAGCATGTCGAGCACGCTGTCGAAGACCGGCCGCGAGAGGGTCTCGTAGGCATAAGCGCCGCGCACCAGGTCGAAGAGCGCGGCGGCGTCCCACGCCTCGACGCTGACCATCGCGGCGATCTGTTGGGCGAGCACGTCCAAGGGGTTGCGCGGGGTCAAGGTCTGCTCGACATCGCCGTCGAGCATCCCGCGGGCGACCGCGGCCGCTTCGACCAGATCCTCCCGGAAGGTGGCATATACCCGGCCGCGGCTGGTCTGGCCGACCAGATGGCCGGAGCGACCCACGCGCTGCAATCCCTGGCTGACGCTCTTGGGCGACTGGAGTTGCACCACCAGGTCTACCGCGCCGATGTCAATGCCCAATTCCAGCGAACTGGTGCCGACGAGCGCGGGCAGCCGGCCCGCCTTCAATTCCTCTTCCATCTCGCGGCGGGCTTCTTTCGACATGCTGCCGTGATGCGCCCGGATGGGGCCTTCGGCGCCGATGGCGAACATGCCGCGGTCGCGCATTACACCACCAGGCGCCAACACTGCCGTGCTGCCCGGCTCGACCTCTTCGGCCCGCTCCGCGCTGATCTGCGCGTTCAGCCGATCGGCGGTGCGCTCGGCCAGCCGGCGGTTGTTGCAGAAGATCAGCGTCGAGCGGTGGCGCATGATGTCGCCGACCACCTGCGGGATGACCGCCGGCCAGATGCTCTTGCCCGGCAGCTCCCGGAAATCATCCACGGGCATCACAACCTGCAGATCGAGCGGCTTGCGATAGCCGGTGTCTACGATGGTGACGGGGCGGGGGGAATGCAGATTGCGAATTGCAGATTGCAAATCGCTGCCCGCCTCCCGCTCCCTGACTCCTGACCCCTGACCCCTGACTCCTGCTTCCTGCCCCCCCAGGAAGCGCGCGGCTTCTTCCAGCGGGCGGACGGTGGCCGAGAGGCCGATGCGCTGGATGGGGCCGGCGGCCAGGTGTTCCAGCCGCTCCAGGCTCAGGGAGAGGTGCACCCCGCGCTTTTCGCCGACTAGGGTATGGATCTCGTCTACGATGACCGTGCGCACGGAACGCAGCATCTCGCGCGCCCGCGGGCTGGTGAGGAGGAGGTAGAGCGATTCGGGCGTGGTGATCAGGATGTGCGGCGGCTGTTGGATCATCGCGGCGCGGGCGCTGGCCGGGGTGTCGCCGGTGCGCACCGCCACGCGCAGCGGCGGCAGCGTCTCGCCCAGCCGCGCCGCGGTCTCGCGGATGCCGGCCAACGGCGCGCGCAGGTTGCGCTCGATGTCGTTGTTGAGGGCTTTGAGGGGCGAGATGTAGACGAGATTGCAGAATGCAGAATGCGGAATGCGGAAGATCTCATCAATCCCCCACAGGAACGCGGCCAGCGTCTTGCCGGAGCCGGTGGGCGCGAGGATCAGGGTATGATCCCCGCGCTGGATCGCGGGCCAGCCGGCGGCCTGCGGCGCGGTGGGTTGGCCGAAGGTGCGGCGAAACCAGGTCTGGACGGCCGGGGAGAAGGCTGCCAACGGGTCGGACATGGGCGGCTCCTGACAGGTGTGCGCGTAGATCGGAGCGAACAACTGTTCGGATTATAGCATGAGTGGGGCGGGAAGTCAAAGCCGCGCGGGCTTTCGTCACACACTCGCCTTGCGATGCTCCTCGCGCACCCGCTCCCACAGCCAGTCGGGCGCGGCCACGCGCACCCGACTGCCGTAGTAGAGCAGCCAGCTCACCATCTCGGGAGTGATGCCCACATGGAATGTCACCCGCACGCGGCCGTCGGGGAGGGTCTCGCTGGCCTGGCTGGGGTGCCACTGCTCCTCGGCCACCCACCGGCCAGCCTCCGGCTCAAAGATCAGCTCCACTGTCTCCGGCTCGCCCGCCGCGCCGCGCATCATGCCCCAGGCGGTCCCCAGGTAGGTATTCAGGTCGAAGTCCGCGGGGATCGTGTAGAGGGTGTCGAGCAGCACGCCAGCGCGCACGCGATCCACCTTGAACTGGAGGATCTCCCCGCGCTTGTGGTCGAAGGCGATCATGTGCCACGAGCGGCCATAGGGCAGGATGTGGTACGGCTCGACCACCCGCTGACTCAGCGCGCCGGCGCGCGAACCGGTGGCGTAGGAGATGCGCACCTGGCGGCGTTCGAGCAGGCCACGGTGCAGGATCGCCAACATTTGCTGGCGCTGATTGCCCGCGGCGCGGGTGGGCAGCCGCTCGGTCGCCTCGCGCAGCAGCGGCCGGAACTCATCCGGGAACAGTATTTCCAGCCGGGCGATGGCAGCGGCCAGCTCGGCCGAGTTGACCCCCGGGATCGCCTGGGCCGCGCGCGCCGCGGTGAGGAGCGCCAGCGCCTCCGAGAAGGAGTACGCCGCGGTGGGCAGATGCGGCAGGCGCTCGAAGGTGTAGCCCACGCCGTCGGTCAGCAGCGCCAACCCCAGCCGCGCCTGGATCAGGCTCAGGTCCTTCTGGATCATCCGCTCGGTCAGCTCGTGGTGCTCGGCCAGCCGCTTGCGGGTCCAATAGCCGGGCCGCGTCGCGATCTGTTGGATGATGTCAAGGATGCGCGCTGTGCGGCGGACTTGGTCGTCGCGGCCTTCGGTCTCGGTGTTCAGGTCGTTCATGCGATCCTCCTGGCGTGGTCTCCCATCAGTATAGCACAGGACGCCCAGAGGGCGGGGGACAGGGGACAGGGGTCAGGAGGCAGGGGTCAGTTGACAGGAGTTACACAGTAGACGCTCCCAGCCGGTCTGTGACCGGCGCCGTTTTCCGCGGCCCGATGGGGGCCACAGACCCCCTGAGAGCATAGAGTGCGAAGTCCTGTCAGTTGACGGTCGAGGGCTCCGAGGGTGTTGCGGTAGCAGTCGGCGTCTCGGTCGGGGTGGGTGTACCGGTCGGCGTTGCGGTAGCAGTCGGCGTCTCGGTCGAGGTGGGTGTACTGGTCGGCGTTGCAGTAGCAGTCGGCGTAGGCATCTCGGTCGGGGTAGGTGTTGCGGTAGCAGTTGGCGTTGCGGTAGCAGTCGGCGTTTCTGTAGGTGCGCCGGTCGGTGTCGGCGTGGCGGTAGCAGTGGCGGTCGGCGTGGCGGTAACAGTCGGCGTCGAGGTTGCCGTGGGTGTGGCGGTAGCAGTAGCGGTCGGCGTCTCGGTCGGCGTTGCAGTTGCGGTAGCAGTCCGGGTCGCCGTGGGCGTGCGCGTGCGAGTCGGCGTAGGCGTTGCAGTTGCGGTAGCAGTCGGCGTCGGGGTCCCGGTGCGTGTGCGTGTGAAGGTCGGGGTGGGTCTGGGGGTACCGTCCGCGTGTTTCTGCACCAGGGGCAAAAAGAAATGGCGCGGTGTGCTGGTCGCAGTCGGCGTGGACGTGAGCGTTGCCACGGCCGGGTACTCATAGGCGCCGATGTCGGCGACCGCGCTGCCGTCCCCGTCGCCGTCCTGCGGCCGGGGCTGCTCCTCGATATCCACCGCAGGCGCGGTGTCGTTGCGGCCGGCGTCTATGCACGGCGAACCGCGCGCCAGCCGGTAGTCGAACGGGCCGGCCGCCGCGAAGCGCGGATCAACCGCCAGATCCCCCGCGCCGGGGCTTAGGCCCGCATAGTCTTGGACGCCATTGCCCCAGACATCGTTGTGCGCCAGGCTGATGCTTAGCCCGGAGCCGAAAGTCGCGATGCCATAGGCGTTGCTGACCACGATGTTGTTCGTGACCCTGACCGCCGCGGGCGCGGCCGGCGCGCTCAGCAGCAACCCCTGGCCGTGATCGCCGTAGGCGTTGGCGGGGTTGTTGCGCACCGTGTTGTTGGCGACCTCGCCCGCCTGCACGAGCAAGCCGCCCCCACTATTGGCTTCGATCAGGTTGTTCGTGACCGTAAAGGGCAGATCCCCTGCGGCGACCCCGCCGGCCAGCAGCGCGCAATTGGCGCGGAAGATGTTGCCGCGCAGCGCGCCGCGTGAGCCGGCTGCAAAGACCCCGCCGCCGTAGTAGCTGACGCAGTTGCCCGTGAAGAGGCTGGCGCCGATCAACAATTGCACGTTGCGGCCGGCGATCCCGCCGCCATAGTCGGCTGTGTTGGTCAGCAGCCGGCTGCGGGTGACGGCCAACGCGGCGTCTTCCCCGAAGATGCCGCCCCCCTCGCCGTCGCCGGCCAGGTTATCGGCGCGGTTGTAGGCGAACTCCGCCGCGTTGATCGTCGTCCAGCCGCGGTACACATACAGCCCGCCGCCGCTTTGCGTGGCAGTGTTGCTGACCACGTGCGTGGCGCTGATCGTCAGGCTGGCGCCGGCCAGGAAAATGCCGCCGCCGTGCGCTGCGCGCCCGCCGGTGATGGTCAACCCGTCGAGGGCCGCGGCGCAGGTGCATTTGATCGTAACGCCCGGGCCGCGACCCGCGCCATCGAGGATCGTCGGGTGCTGTGCGAGGTCGCGCGTCCAGGGGGCCGGCGCGTTGTAGGCCGCGTAGCCGCCTTCCAGCGCCAGCGAGCGGGTGAGGGTAAACGTCCCGGTGTAGACGCCCGCGGCGATGCGCACCGCGGCGCCGTCTGGGGCCGCGGCGATCCCGGCGGGGAGGGTGTTCCATGGATGGTCGGCCGTGCCATCTTCAGGCCCAGGGTTGCGCCAATCCACGTACACGACGGCGGTCGCCTGTTCTGAAAAGCGGCCGAACAAGTTCGGGACTCCGGAGTCCTCGACTTGTCGAAGCGCCGGCGCCGCCTGTTCTGAAAAGCAGCCGAACAAGTTCGGGGCTTCGGAGTCCTCGACTTGTCGAAGCGCCGGCGCCGCCTGTTCTGAAAAGCAGCCGAACAA